>C687J26845_10000024_pt1 | contig 98502 bp, 82 predicted proteins | sample RifCSPlowO2_12_FD_26845 | JGI IMG/M metagenome (IMG submission 26845)
GGTTCTGTACCAGTTACGTGTTGAATGCAAAACGTAGGGTGGGCTTTAGCCCACCAAGGCCCTTATCCAGCGCGGTGGGCTAAAGCCCACCCTACAAAACAAGGTCTGCAACACATAACTGGGACATAGCCAAAACAATGGCTGACAAGGCAAGCCCCCCTCAGAAAGCCGGCACGCCGGCCGTTATTGGCATGCTAAGGTTGGCACCACCCGTCTTGTTCGCTCTGGAGTACCCATGCTTATTCGGTTATTGGCTTCGTCGCTGTTGGCGTTTGCATGCAGTAATAGCTTTGCCCATGAATACACGGTCGGTGAGTTACAAATTGCCCATCCGTGGTCGCGGGCGTTGCCGCCCAATGCAGTAACGGGTGCGGCGTATTTTGTGGTGCATAACCAAGGTAAAACCGAGGATCGGTTACTGGGGGCACAAACGCCACGGGCAACCAAGGCGGAAATTCACACCATGCTGCAGCTTGGTGAAGTGATGAAGATGCAAAAACTTGATTCGGTCGGCATCCCCGCCGGCGGCGAGGCAAAATTTGCACCGGGGGGTAATCATCTGATGCTCTTTGGTTTGCAAAAGCCTCTGGTTGCCGGCGAACGTTTCCCGCTGACCTTGGAGTTTGAAAAAGCCGGCAAGGTTGAAGTTGAAGTCGTCATCGAAGCCAGCGCGCCGGATGAACACGCGGGCCATTAACATCCTTGGATTAACGTGAAAGCTGATGAGTTACCGCGTACCTCATTGTCGGACTCATCAGCCTTTCAATTCTCAGCGCTCCAGCGGCGTGCGCATGGTGACAAACTCTTCGGCGGCCGTCGGATGTATGCCCATGGTCTCGTCAAATTGTTGTTTGGTGGCACCGGCTTTCAGCGCCACCGCTAAGCCTTGAATAATCTCTCCCGCGTCCGGGCCAACCATATGGCAACCGAGCATGCGGTCGTTATCCGCATCGACCACTAACTTCATCAGAGTCTTTTGCTTACTGTCGCTAAAACTCAGTTGCATGGGCCGGAAGCGACTTTCAAAAATCTTGACCTTATGGCCGGCGACCCTTGCCTGTTCTTCGCTTAAGCCGACAGTGCCAATATTGGGCAAGCTAAACACCGCCGTCGGAATCAGCTGGTAATCGACCGGGCGATACTCTTCCGGTTTAAACAAGCGGCGCGCAACGGCCATGCCTTCGGCCAGCGCCACTGGGGTTAATTGCACGCGGCCGATCATGTCGCCTATGGCTAGAATCGACGGTTCCGTGCTTTGGTAATGCTCATTCACATGGACATAACCGCGCTCATCCAACTCTACAGCAGTGTTTTCCAGCCCTAAGTTGTCGAGCATCGGTCGCCGGCCAGTGGCATAAAACACCGCATCAGTGATCAGTTGCCGACCATCTTGCAAGGTTGCCAGCAGGCTGCCATCCGCTTGTTGGTCAATTCGTTTGATCTCGGTATTGAACTGCAGGTTGATGCCGCTCTTTTCCAGCTCTTCTTTTAGATGCAAGCGCACTGCCCCGTCGAAGCCGCGCAAGAACAACTCGCCGCGATACAGCAGCGAGGTTTGTGCGCCCATGCCGTGGAAGATCGAAGCAAATTCAACCGCGATATAACCGCCGCCGACCACTAATACCCGCTTGGGCAGCTGGTCTAAGAAAAACGCCTCGTTGGAGGTGATCGCATGTTCGACCCCTGGAATATCAGGCTTCTGCGGCCAGCCACCAGTGGCCAGCAGGATGGTTTTGGCGCTGTAGCGTTGGCCATTAACCTCAACGTGATGGGCGTCAAGCAAACGGGCATGGTGTTCCAGCAAAGTCACGCCGCTACTAACCAACAAATTTCGGTAGATGCCATTCAGGCGTTGGATTTCGCGGTTTTTATTGGCGATTAAAGTGGGCCAGTCAAAGCTCGCCTCCTCCATGGCCCAGCCAAAACCCTTGGCCTGGGCAAATTCATCGGCAAAGTGCGCCCCGTAGACCAATAGTTTTTTCGGCACACAGCCCACATTGACGCAGGTGCCGCCCAGATAACGGCTCTCGGCCACGGCCACCTTGGCACCAAAGCCTGCGGCAAAACGCGCGGCACGCACGCCACCGGAGCCGGCGCCAATTACGAACAGATCAAAATCGTAAGTCATCAGTCATCCTCAAATGTGCCGCTCAGAATAACGCAAACAGCAATCTGCACACCTAAACTGAACAGGTGCTTAGTGGAGTTGCAGTGATGCGCCCTACCCTGACCCATATTGCTCTGCATGTACCCGAGCTTGACGCCTGTATTGCGTTTTACCAGGAGTATTGCGCCATGCGGGTGATTCATCAGCGCGCCGGCAAAGGCTCACGAATTGTCTGGATGGCAGAAGTCGGCAAGGAACATGAGTTTATTTTCGTGTTGATGCCAGGTGGTCAACCCCGGCAGTTGGCCGACGAAGATTACAGCCATTTTGGCTTTGCCTTGGACAGCCGCGCAGCCGTCGATGCCCTCGCCGCCCGTGCCCAAGCTGCCGGTTGCCTGATCTGGCCGCCGCGTGACGAGCCTTACCCGGTGGGTTATTACTGCGGGGTGCGCGATCCGGCCGGTAACTACGTGGAGTTCAGTTACGGTCAACCTTTGGGGCCGGGCTCCGAGCATATGGCCATTATGTGAGCGGCCACAAAAAAGCCACCCGTAGGTGGCTTTTTCGCAGCAGGCTTAGTTAGTAAGCCTTGCCAGTCTTGTAGAAGTTTTCAAAGCAGAAGTTGGTGGCTTCGATATAGCCTTCGGCACCGCCGCAATCGAAGCGCTTGCCTTTGAACTTGTAGGCAATCACACAGCCATCTTGGGCTTGCTTCATCAGGGCGTCGGTGATTTGAATTTCACCGCCTTTGCCGGGTTCGGTCTGCTCGATCAAGTCGAAAATATCCGGGGTCAGGATATAGCGACCGATAATTGCCAGGTTCGATGGGGCATCTTCAGGTTTTGGTTTTTCGACCATGCTGTTAACCCGATAGATGTCATCGCGGATCATTTCTCCGGCGATCACACCGTACTTGGAAACTTCTTCCATCGGCACTTCTTGGATAGCAACGATCGAGCAACGGAACTGTTTGTACAGCTTAACCATCTGCTTGAGGACGCTGTCACCTTCGAGGTTTACACAAAGGTCATCGGCCAGTACCACGGCAAAAGGTTCGTCGCCGATCAGCGGACGACCACAGAGAATCGCGTGACCCAGGCCTTTCATTTCAACTTGGCGGGTGTAAGAGAAGCTGCATTCGTCGATCAGCTTGCGAATACCAACCAAGTATTTCTCTTTGTCAGTGCCGTGAATTTGATGCTCAAGCTCGTAACTGATGTCGAAGTGGTCTTCCAGGGCCCGCTTGCCGCGGCCAGTAACCATGGCAATTTCGGTCAGCCCGGCATCCAGGGCTTCTTCAACGCCGTACTGAATCAGTGGCTTGTTCACCACCGGCAGCATTTCCTTAGGCATAGCCTTAGTTGCAGGCAGAAAACGGGTGCCGTAACCAGCAGCCGGGAACAAGCATTTCTTGATCATGAGAATCCTTAAAAGAAGGGACGACTATACTTGCGCGCAGTCTAATCAGGCTGCATCCGCCTTACAATGCCCAGTAGCGGCGCAATTGACAGGGCGATAAGGAAATCCTGCCAGCGCCAATAACGGCATGTCGCAAGGATTACAGCCAGCAAACCGAATGGCTGCAGGCATAAGACCACAAAGAGCAGAAAAGTTCGGTGCCGGGTTTGCGTGATCAGGCTAAAGCACTGCGGCTAGTAATGCTCAATAAAGGCCAAGCTGATTGCAATTGGCTGATTGCCCGCGTGCAACTCTTGGTAGAACGCGTCCAGGGCTTGAGCATCCAGATAGCCCGTGTCGTTGTGGTTCTGTCGCCACTCGAGTTGATCGGCAAGATCAGCAAACTTTTCGGCCGCCACCGACAAATTATGACCTTGATATTCAAGCAAGGCGCCGAGTTCTATTTGCCCTTCAAGCCAGATCAGGCCCTGATCAACTTCAGGTTTAGGCTCAAGTTTGAAGTGCTCGATCAATTCAGCAGATTCAGCCCAGCTCAAATTGATACAGATTCGATTTTTGTCGCCCAGCGACGACTCAATAAAGCGCAAGGGCTCGGCGAAATCGATCAGTAGGTCGTTGGACGTCATGGTCATCCCTAGCCTCCTTTGTCCTCCTGATAGAGGACAGTTCAAGCGTTACTGAGCACCACCGTAAGCCAGCTTGGCCAGCCCGAGCAGCATCAATACAAAAGCGATCATTGGTAACAGGCTTTCTAGTTGCAGGTCTATCAACCACATAGTGCATTCCTCCGGTTAGAAAACTTTGATAGCCAATAGCCGCGCTGGGTAGCGCTGTCTGTCGCCAGCGCCGGTGGGTGTTCGAGGTGTCGCGGTTTTGGCTTGCTCTGATAAAACTGTATATCCATACAGTATATTCGTCAAGCCACGTTCCACCGAATTTATTGGGCGCGCAGCGCAGTAAGCTCGAACGAGATTTCCAAAATCGAGACGCCGCAGACCTATGGCCTGCGGGCTTGCGGGCTTGCGGCGCGAGCCTGGCTTGCGCGGGGGACCTAGGCGGCGTGTGGGCTAGCTAGTTAAGCGACGTCGCCACGGCGTAGCGTTGCAGCTGCATTTCCTGCAGGCGGCTGAGGGTGCGGCGAAAGGCAAAACCCAAGCTGCCTTGGGTGTACAGCTGCGCAAGCGGCACGGCGGCTTCCAGATAGAGCGCAATGCGGCGGTCGTAGCATTCATCGACCAAGGCAATAAAGCGGCGCACGCTGTCGTCATGCACGGACAAATCCGCCAGCTGCCGATCGCCGGCCGCCACTCGTTCGACCCCATCCTCGGTGCCGCGGGCTATGTAGGCCGTGCGCTGCTGACTGCTGAGGTCCGGCACCGCACTGATAAAAATGCCCGAAAAACGATCGCACAAGCCGATGAAGTCGATGGCCGACAAGGGCTGCGCGCACAGGTCTGCGTAGCAAAAGTGAATCAGCGCCCCGGATTGCTGCTGCACATTAAGCTGCCGATGTCCGAGGCTGATCGATGCCGCAGTGATAGGCGCGCCAGCGGCCAGTCGGCAAAACTCGGCCTGCAGCGGGCTGGTTTGCCCTGCTGCGGTGAGCCAGTAACGTTGCTGCGCAGCGCCCGGATGCAGCCGATGATCCTGACCGCCGTCGACGCTAACCACCTGCATATAGCGGTTGATGGCGGCAATCGCTGGTTCAAAACGCTGGCGATTGAAGCCATCGGCATAGAGTTGCTCGGGTGGTTGATTGGAGGTGGCGACCAGTACCACCCCTTCCTCAAACATCACTTGCAGCAAGCGACCGAGAATGATCGCATCACCTATGTCATTGACGAATAACTCGTCAAAACACAGCACTCGTACTTCGCTACTCAGCTCGCGGGCCAAGGCCCGTAACGGGTCGGCGGTGCCGGTCAGCTGAAACAGGCGGATATGCACCCAACGCATAAAGTGATGAAAATGCTGGCGCCGCGCCGGCACGCGCAGGCTCTGATAAAAACTATCCATCAACCAGGTTTTGCCGCGCCCAACCGGGCCCCACAGATACACCCCAACCGGGGCCGGCGGCTCGACGCTTTGTTGCAAGGCCAGGTAGCACTCTTGCAACAGCTGCGCAGCCTGCCCTTGAGCCGCGTCGGGTACAAAGTTATGCAGCTTGAGCGCTTGTTGGTAAGCGCCAAGGGGCGATAACAGTTCGGTCATGCAGGTAATTGGATCGTCCTCGGCTGTTCTGGATGGGTGCTGAGTTCAATGAGTATCAATGTTGCAAATTGTTGAGGTCGCTCAATATTTCAGCGCTAAAACAGCCTGCCGAGAGTCAGCCCAGCGCCTTATTGGGCCAGCCAGTTTACTCGGTCACGACGCATCACCGCACAGACTGATCACAGGCGCTGCGCCCTCAATAAGCACTGGCCGGTATTGCGGGGCATAATCGGCCTCTTCGTGCTGATCACATCGTCTCGCCCTACAGGAGTTCACCATGCTTTATCGCCCGCTCGGTACCAGTCATTTGCAGGTCAGTGCTCTGGCGCTGGGCAGCATGACCTGGGGAGAACAGAACAGCGAAGCCGAAGGCTTCGAACAAATCCGCCGTGCCCAGGCTGCAGGCATCAACTTTATCGACACCGCCGAGATGTACCCGGTGCCGCCGCGGGCCGACACCTACGGGGCGACCGAGCGGATTATCGGCAACTACCTGCAACGTTTTGGCGGGCGTGGCGACTGGATCATTGCCAGCAAAGCCGCCGCCCCCGGCAATGGCATGACCTATATCCGCAATGGCAAAGCGCACTTTGACCGCGCCAATCTGCTGGCCGCGGTGGATGCCAGCCTGCAACGGCTGCAGACCGACTATATCGACCTGTATCAGCTGCACTGGCCTGATCGACATACCAACTATTTCGGTCAGCTGGGTTACCAACACGACCCGGATGCTCACCTCACCCCGATCGAGGAAACCCTCGAGGCGCTCGCCGAGCTGGTCAGCAGCGGCAAGATTCGCCACATAGGGTTGTCGAATGAAACGCCCTGGGGCGTGCAGCGTTTTCTGCACTTGTCCGAGAAAAATGGCTGGCCGCGGGTGGTGTCGATCCAGAACCCTTACAACTTGCTCAATCGCAGTTTTGAGGTGGGCTTGGCGGAAATCGCCATCCGCGAACAGGTGGGCCTGCTGGCCTACTCGCCTCTGGCGTTTGGCCTGCTGTCGGGCAAATACGAACACGGCGCACAACCGCCCAAGGGCCGGCTGACCCTGTTCGAGCGTTTTCAGCGCTATAACAACCCGCAGGCGCGGCGCGCCGCCAGCGCCTATGTGCAGCTGGCCCAGGAGCATGGGCTGGACCCGGCGCAGATGGCCTTGGCCTACGTCAACAGCCGGCCCTTCCTGACCAGCAACATCATCGGCGCCACCACCCTGGAGCAGTTGGACAGCAACATCGCCAGCCTCGAACTGCAGTTGCCGGCAGAGGTCGTGCGGCGCATCGAGCAGCTGCATATCGAGCAACCCAACCCGGCGCCCTAACCGCCAAATCCTGACCGAGGCATCCCCGCCGATGCCTCGCTCAGGACTTAATCGGGCGCTAAGGAGCGGTCGCGGCCGGCTTGGCGCTGGCTTTTAGCGCCCTGCTCACCTGGCTTTGCATTTGGTAAGCCGGCGCCTCGACCGCTTTGTAGTCGCGGGTGTAGCGCGTGGCAAACTCATGAACGCCCCATTGCTGGTACTGCTGCACATGCTTGAGCTCGTGAGCCCAGAGCGCGACATTGTTCTGGGCATCATCCAGGTTACGAAACACTATGATGTCGACCAGGGTGACCGCATTCACATCGGGGTTTTGCAGCATGGTGTGGGCGGCATTGAACTGCACATCATCACCTACCTTGTAACGCGCCGAGTCGAGCACCTGTAGGTCATAGTAGGGTTCGAGCTGGGCACGAATATTCAGCGGCATTGCCTGGGTCGTGCCGGCGGCCGCGGTGCTGTGGGATTGCACCAGCCAGGTTTCCAATCCTGCGGCGGCCACTTGGCCGACGCTGGCGTAGAGCGCATCCACCTCCTCCTGGTTGCCGGGCACACAGATACAACTGACCATGCAGACTTCGGCCTGCCCTGCCGGGCAAGCAACCGCCGAGAACGAAGTGCCGATGGACAACAGCAGTAACCCTAAGCGGGAAACGTGACGCAATAAAACATCTGGCAATGGGTGCTCCCCGACAAGTTTGAACAAGGTGAAATACTGCGAGCCTGCACGCGTAGCCACCCGCGCTGTGCATCGCTGCACAGGGTAAATAGTACTTCTGCAGGCTCAGACACGAGAACTTATCAATGCACGATGACATGTACTACTACGAACCGGCCCAGGGCCATGGTCTGCCCCACGACCCCTTCAATGCCATAGTCGGCCCGCGCCCCATCGGCTGGATTTCCTCGCAAGACGGCGAAGGTCGGCTGAATCTGGCGCCCTACAGCTTTTTCAATGCCTTCAACTACGTGCCGCCGATCATTGGTTTTGCCAGTGTGGGGCGCAAAGACAGCCTTAATAACATCGAACAAACCGGCGAATTCGCCTGGAATCTGGCGACCCGCAGCCTGGCCGAAGCGATGAATCAGAGTTGCGCAGCGGTTGGACCGCAAGTCGACGAATTCGTGCTGAGCAACCTGACGCCGGCGCCCTCAAGGCTGATCAAGGTGCCGAGGGTGCTGGAAAGCCCGGTGTCGTTCGAATGCAAGCTCACCCAGATCATCCAGCTGCAACGCACCGACCACAGCTTGATCCCCACCTGGCTGATTCTCGGCGAAGTGGTTGCCGTGCATATCGCCCAACACCTGCTCAAGAATGGTGTCTACGACACGGCGGCGGCAGAGCCTATATTGCGCGGCGGTGGCGCGGCGGACTACTTTCAGCTGGGGCCAGAAGCACTGTTTAAAATGCGCCGCCCCGGCTGAGACTGTGGCGGCGACCAGGCCCAGTAACGTCCACCCGCCAGGTCGCTTCGTCTAGCGATCCAATGCCTGGATGAAGGTCTGCGCCTGCGGCCACTCGCCAAAACCCGAGGCCGGATTGAGATGGCCGACGGCGCCCAGATTGACCAGCTCACTGCCCCACTGCTCAGCCATGGCCGTGGCGGCCGCGAAGCTGGCCAAGTAATCGTCGCTGCTGGCGGCGAGGATGCTGGGGAAAGGTAATGGGGCTGTAGGCAGCGGCGCCCAGCCATTGGCGCGCAGGCTGTCGGGCGTCGGGTAATTGTCCGGCCAATGGGCCGCCAGGTCTGGTGGCGCGGCCAGCAGCGCGCCCTTGATCGGCCGCTGATGCAGCGCCGCCCAGTGCACCACCATCAGCACCCCGGCGCTGTGAGCCACCAGAATCACCGGGCCGCTAATCGCCTCCAGCTCGCGCTGGATGGCCGCGACCCGCGCCGCCAGGCTCAGCTTGTCGTGTTCCAGCGGCGGTACCGAGCGAACCCTGGGCAACTTGGCTGCCAGCAAAGTCTGCCAATGGGCGGGCACGTGATCACGCAAACCCGGAACAATCAGAACAGTGGTGTCACTCATCCCGCACTTCCCCTCGACCTATTAATGCAACAGTCCGCCCAACGTGCGGGCTGCAGATTCCGCACAGTAGAATTCGCCGGATCTTGGCGCTTTACCTTGGGCGTCAGGCATTTGTCTTTTGCTGACAGCGCCGCAAACGGGGCACGCCTAATCGCGTAACCAAGTCGCCGAAGGCTTTTCATTTGATGACCAAGGCTCTATAAATAGCCGTAAGATCGCCGTTGGCTGTCCCCTCTGTCACCCAAAGCAGGCGAGCCTTGCCATGACCGCTTTAGCGCGCTCCGCCGTATTGACCAACTACCTGGAAGTGGCCCGCCACCTCGGGCTGAACGCCAACAGTCTGCTGTCCCAGGCGGGGCTAAGCCCTTCGCTGCTGGGCGATCCGCAGCAGCGCATTCCGGTCAGCGCCGCCGTCAAGCTGCTGGAAGACTCGGCGCGCCTGAGTGGCTGCGCGACCCTCGGCCTGCGCATGGCCGAGTTGCGTCAATTGTCAGATTTCGGCGAGGTGAGCCTGTTACTCAGCCACCAGCACAACCTGCGCGATGCCTTGCAGGTGATAGTGCAATACCGTCACCTGCTCAATGACTCGTTGGCGATCTTTATCGAGGAAACCGGCAAGACGGTGATCATCCGCGAAGAAGTGGTCACCGAGACGGCCATCCACAGCCGCCAGGCCATAGAACTGGCCATCGGCGTGATGTTTCGCTTTTGCGCGGCGCTGCTCGGCGCCCACTGGCAACCCATCAGCGTCAACTTCACCCATGAAGCGCCGGCGGATCTGTCGGTGCATCGGCGTATTTTTGGCTGCACGCTGGAGTTTGGCAGTGAGTTCAACGGCATCGTCTGCCCGGCCGCCAACCTGGACACCGCCAACCCGCTGGCCAACGCCGCCATGGCCCGCCACGCCCAGCGCTACCTGGATTCGTTGCAGAGCGAAGATGAGCGCTCCCTGCTGTTCGACGTGCGCAAGGCCATCTACCTGTTGCTGCCAATGGGCCGCGCCACCATCGAGCAGATCGCCCAGAGCCTGGGCCTGAACGTGCGCACCCTGCAGCGGCGCCTGGAAGAAGACGGCGCCAGCTTCAGCGAGCTGATCAATGGCGTGCGCCGCGACCTGGTGATTCGTTACCTGGAGAACCCCGGCTACTCCCTGGGACGGATCACCGACATGCTCGGCTACTCGATGCCCAGCTCCTTCACCCGTTGGTTCATTGCCCAGTTCGGCATGCCGCCGGCCACCTGGCGCAGCGAGCACCAGATAGTGCCGCGCAAGGGCAGCTAGAGCCGTAAGCACTGCCCCGCCATCCCCTGCTAACAATCCAAAGCTGTAGCGCTTTGTAGGAGGGGCTTTAGCCGCGACCAGTCAAATGACTCGCTGAAGCCGGCAAAGCAAAAAACAATCGCGGCTAAAGCTCCTACGCGTTTTGCGGCGTTCAACAGCCAACTGCATAGGCAAAAAAAACGGCCGACTGAGCGTCCAGCCGACCGTAAGGGGATTGGGGCGGATGGTCCGCCAGCACGCCCCGCTGCGCCATGGCAACACGGGGCGCGAGGTTTTTAACCCAGGATTGCGGCGCCCGTGGCGGCCTGCAGTTCGGCAAAACTGATACCCGGGGCCAGCTCCACCAGCCGCAGGCCGTCCTGGGTGATATCCAGCACGGCCAGGTCGCTGATGATCCGGTTAACCACCCCGACCCCGGTCAGCGGCAGGTCGCAGCGCTCGAGAATCTTGTGCGCGCCGCCCTTGGCGCAGTGCTCCATCAGCACCACCACGCGCTTGACCCCGGCCACCAGGTCCATGGCGCCGCCCATGCCCTTGACCAGCTTGCCGGGGATCATCCAATTGGCCAGGTCGCCCTGCTCCGACACCTGCATGGCGCCCAGCAGGGCCAGGTTGATATGGCCGCCGCGGATCATGGCGAAGCTCTCGGCACTGTCGAAGAAGCTGCTGCCGGCCAAGGTGCTGATGGTCTGCTTGCCGGCGTTGATCAGGTCGGCATCGATCTCCTCCTCGCCGGGGAACGGGCCGATGCCGAGTAGACCATTCTCGCTCTGCAGCCAGACGTCCATGCCGTCAGGGATGTAATTGGCCACCAGGGTCGGCAGGCCGATCCCTAAGTTGACGTAGAAGCCGTCTTGCAGCTCAAGGGCGGCGCGTTGCGCCATTTCCTCACGGGTCCAGGCCATGGTTAGTTCCTCACCGTACGGACTTCGATACGTTTTTCCGGGTGGCGATTGAGCACCAGGCGCTGCACATAGATGCCCGGCAGGTGGATTTCATCCGGGCTCAGCTCGCCGATCTCGACGATTTCCTCGACCTCGGCCACGCACACCCGCCCGGCCTTGGCGCACAGCGGATTGAAGTTGCGCGCGGTCTTGTTGAACATCAGGTTGCCGGCTTTGTCCGCCGTGGCGCCCTTGATCAGCGCCACGTCGGCGCTCAGCGCATGCTCCATGACATACCACTGGCCGTCGAACTGGCGGGTCTCCTTGCCTTCGGCGATCAGCGTGCCGTAACCGGTACGGGTGTAGAAGGCCGGGATGCCGGCGCCGCCGGCACGCAGCTTCTCGGCCAGGGTGCCTTGGGGGGTGAACTCCAGCGTGAGTTCGCCGGCCAGGTACTGGCGCTCGAACTCCTTGTTGCCGCCCACGTAGGAGGAAATCATCTTCTTGATCTGCCGGCTGTAGAGCAGCGGGCCGAGGCCGAAGTCATCCACCCCGCAGTTGTTGCTGATGATGGTGAAGTCGGTCTTGCCGGTCTCGCGCAGGGCTTCGATCAGTCGCTCGGGGATGCCGCACAGGCCGAAGCCGCCGGAGGCGATGGTCATGCCGTCGTGGACTATGCCGGCCAACGCGGCGTGGGCATCGGGGTAAATCTTGTTCATCTAGACCTCTTATTTTTGAGCTGCAACGCGCAAACGCCCTGGGCTACATGCCCCAGCGCAGCACCAGCAGCACCAGGGTGGCGAGGAAAATGGTTTCACCGACCATCAGCAGAATCGGCTTGATGCCCACCGCGGCCAGTTCCTTGAGTTGGGTCTTCATGCCCAGGGCGCTGATGGCCACCACCAGGCACCAGCGCGACAGGTCATTGACCCCGCCCTGCACCAGCTTCGGCACCCAGCCGGTGCTGTTGATGCAGGCCAGCAGCAGGAAGCCGACGGCGAACATCGGCAATAGCGGTGGGCGCTTGCCGGTCGGGTCGGCGCCCTGCATACGGGTGACCATGGCCGCGCAGACAATCACCGGCAGCAACATGGCCACCCGCATCAGCTTGACCACAGTGGCGGTGTCGCCGGTCTCCGGCGACATGCTGTAGCCGGCCCCGACCACCTGGGCCACGTCATGGATGGTGGCACCGAGGAACACCCCGGCCTGGGTCGGCGACAGGCCGAACCAGTTGGCGATCATCGGATAGAGGATCATCGCCACCGTGGACAACGCCGACACTATGATCACGGTGAACAGCGTGGCGCGTTCCTTCTGCGGGTGATTGGGCAACGCCGCCGACAGCGCCAGGGCCGCCGAGGCGCCGCAGATGGCCGTGGCGCCACCGGTGAGCATGCCAAAGATGCGCTGAAAACCCATGGCCTTGGCCGCCACCACCGAGACCAAGATGGTCACCACCACCACGAACACCACCAGCGCCACCGGCTTCCAGCCCAGAGCCGCAATCTGCTCCAGGGTGATGCGCATGCCCAGCAGCGCGATGCCGATGCGCAGCACGCTGCGGGCGGTGAACTCGATGCCGGCCTTGCACTGGCCTTCGGCAGAGAGAAAATTCAACGCCATGCCCAGCAGCAAGGCGAACAGCATCACCGGCGCGCCGTAGTGCTCGGAGAGAAAACTCGCGGCGGCGGCGACTATCAGGCTGACGGCAAAACCCGGCGCCAATTCGCGGCCGCGGCTGTGGATGTGACTGAGAGCGATGGCGCTCATGACGCGGCCTCCTCGGGATCTATAACGATAAACAGCTGATCGCCCTCTACCTCGACCGGGTAGCAGGTGGCCTTGAGTACGGTCGAGTTGAGCAGGTAACCGCTGGCCAGGTCGAAGCGCAGGCCGTGGGCGCAACATTGGATGAGCCGGCCGTCGAGCTTGCCGCCGCACAGGGAAGCGCCCTGATGCGGGCAACTGTCGTCGATGGCGTAGAACTGGCCGGCGACATTGAACAGCGCCAGGCTCAGGTCCGGGCTTTCTACCAGGGCGCGCGCGCCCGGTGGTGGCACCTGTTGGGCCGGCACCTGGATGCGCGCGGTCATGCCGGTTGTCTCGCCGACTGGTCGGCCGCCAACGCCTTGAGCATGCTGTTCAGCAGCACCTCGACGGACTGCGCCCCGGACACCGCCACCCGCTGATTGAAGACGAAATACGGCACGCCGCTGGTGCCCAGGCTGGCCGCCGCACCGACGAAGGCCCGGCCATCACCGCGCAGGCTGTCCTGCACCTCGCCCGGCACGAAGCCGCAGTCGGCGGCGATGCTCAGTAGCGTGGCCCGATCACCGAGGTCGCCACCGTGCTGAAAATAGGCAGAGAACAGCCGCTCCAGCAGCGCATCGCGCTGCGTGGCGCTGCCCAGTTGGCTGGCGCGTTCCAGCAGCCGGTGGGCATCGGCGGTATTGGGCATGCGCAGGATGTCACTCAGATCGATCCGCACCCCGGCCGCCGCCGCCGCTTGTTGCACCTGGGCCTGGCGCTGGCGCACCGCCGACTCGCTGCCGAGCCGATCCAGGTAGAACTCGGCAAAGGGCACCCCCGCCACCGGCAGCTGTGGCAGCAGTTGCACGCCATGCCAGTGCAACTGCACCGCCAGCTCCGGCCGGGCGAGCTGCAGCTGGGCCAGGGCGTTATCCAGTTGGCGTTTACCGATCAGGCACCAGGGGCAGATAAAGTCAAAAAACGCATCAATGCGCAGACACTGGCTCATGCCTGAGCCTCCTGGGCCGCGGCGCCGGCCTTCTCATCGACGCGCGGGCCATTCAGGCGGGCCATGTCGTTGTGATAATGGCGCTTGGCATAGAAGAACACAGCAGCAGACGCGATGCTGATCAGCGGCACCAGCTGGAAGGCGTTGTCCAAGCCGATCAGGTCGGAGACCTTGCCGGTGATAAAGGGCCCCGGCGCCAGACCCAGCAGGTTGTTGACCAGAGTCAGGGTGGCGAACGCGGTGCCGTGCACGCTGTAGTGGGTGAGGTTGGCGACCATGGCCCCGGCAGGTCCCGAGGTGCCGGTGGCAATCAGCATCCCGAGGCAGATCAGCACCAGTTGCGGCATGCCGAATGGCAAGGCAAAGGCCAGCGACAGCAGTGCGCAGCTGCCCAGGCAGTAGGCAATGGCCAGGGCGATCTTGCGGTCCGGGCGGTCGCGGCACATCCGGTCGCTGAGCATGCCACAGAGGATCATCCCGGCACCGCCGCACAGCACTATGATGGCTGCCACCGCACCGGCCTTGTCGGTGCCCATCGCGTAGTAGCGATTCAGGTAGCTGGGCATCCACACGATCACGGTGCCACCGACAAACATCTGCAGACCGCTGCCGACGTAAGCACTGATCACCGAACGGCTGGAATACAGGGTGCGCAGCGGCCGGGTCAGGGCCACGGCGGCCTTGCTCGCGGCTGTCGCTGCGCGCTGCGGGTTGATCCGCGCCTCCTTGACGATCAGCGGGTAGAGCACGGCCAGCAACATGCCGAACAACGCCATGCCGGCAAACGCCCAGCGCCAGCCCAGGTGCTGGGCGAGGAAGCCGCCAGCGGCCATGCCCAGCACCGAGCCGAACATGCCGCCGGAAATAAAGGCGCCGGACAGGGTGGCGCGCATATTCCGTGGGAACACCGCGACCACCACGGCGATGCCGACGCTGCCATAGGCGGCCTCGCCGACGCCCACCAGGAAACGGGCGACGAACATCTGCTGGTAGTTCTCGGCCAGGGCGCAGCCCAGGGTGGCCAGGCTCCAGAGCATGGCCATCAGCGCCAGGCTCTTGACCCGGCCGAAACGGTCGGCCAGCAGCGACAGCGGGAAGGTCAGCAGCCCCACCATCAAGGCGACTATGCCGCTGAGCAGACCCAGCTGGGTATCGCTCAGCGCCCATTCGCCTTTCAGCAGCGGGAACACCGCATTGAGTACCTGCCGCGACATATAGTCGGAAATCAGCAGGCCGAAGGTCAGGGCAAAGACTATCCAGGCATAGGTACGCGGAATGCCGATTGAAGTATCTACATCGTCATGCGCGGTGCTGTGGTGTAAGGCCATGGTGCCTCCTGGTTGCCTTGCGTGAACTTATTGTTTTTTTGGGTCAGGTCTAGCGCTCAGCCGGGGACGGTTGGCTTGTGACCCACCGCCCCGATACGCATGCTTGTGGCATCCGTCCGCCACCTGACCGGTGGCGGCTGAGTGTTGCATTTACGGGTGCATCACTTGCGCAGGAAGCCTTGCTGACCGCCCTTCGGATTCGGGGCGAAGCCGTTGGCGGCCAGGGTTTCTTCGACCGTGTTGTAGAACACGCCGATCTTGAGGATCTCGCGGGCTTCCTTGCCGTTGGCAACCGGACGGCCGATTTCTTTGGCGATGCGCACCAACTGCTCGATCTGCTCGACGGAGGTCATCTTGCGCGAACGATCCTGGGTCCAGATGTTGTCCTCAATACCGCAGCGCACGTGCAGGCCCATCGCCATGCCCATCAGGTTGATCGGCAGGGTATTGAGCATGGTGCTTTCCACCGTCAGCATGGTGCCGTCCGGGATGGCGCGCAGGAAGTTGCCCAGGCTGTAGATATGCGGCTGGTCCATGCCACCGCCAATCGCCACCCAGTTGCACACCAGCGGCCCCTTGTAGACGCCGCGGCGGATCAGGCGCTCCACCGACTCGTAGCTGTTGATGTTGTAGAACTGGAAGGCGCTCTGGATGCCGGCGGCGCTCAGGCGGCGCACATGCTCCTCGATGAAGCCCGGGCCGGAGGGCACGATCATCTCGCGGTAGGCCTCAAAGGTGTCGCTGCCCATGGAGGTGCCGGCATAGTCGCGCACATCCATCTGCTCGATGACGTTCATCTGCGTGGTGTTGACCGTCACCGTGACCTGGTCGGGCTTGGGATCGAGTTCGGCGAGCATGTGCCGGGTGTCGTCATGCAGCCACTTCGCGGCCGCGCCGTCTTCCGGGGGCGCAAAGGAGATGGAACCACCGACTTGGATGATCATGTCCGGCACGGCCTTGCGCACGCCGGCAATCAGTTCGTTGAACTTGGACAGGCGCTTGGAGCCCTTGCCGTCCAGCTCGCGTACATGCAGGTGCAGCACCGAGGCGCCGGCTTCGTAGCAGTCAACGGCCTTCTGAATCTGTTCTTCCATGGTCACCGCAATGTCTTCCGGATAGTCGGAGGGGAACCATTCGGGGCCATAGGGGGCTGCGGTGATGACCAGCTTGTCCTGGTTTTCAGGAAAGAGCGAACCGTCAAGGAAGTTCATGTCTGTTGCCTCAGCTAATTAAAAGTAAGTGGCGCGATTTAGGGGGGCTCAGTAAGTCTGGTCGCCGACAATCCCGGCCCGTTCCATCTTGCGATGGCAGGCCGGGTAATCCATCACCGCGTAATGCTGGGTGCTGCGGTTGTCCCAGATGGCGATGCTGTTGGGCTGCCAGCGCCAGCGCACCTGGTACTCCGGGATATAGGCCTGGCTGATCAGGTAGCGCAGCAGGTCGCCAGCGCCGGGGTTGGCGTCCTGGCCGAAGCGCACCCGCTCTGGGGTGTGGAAGTTGCTGAAGTGGGTGGCGAAGGCGTTGACGTAGAGGATCCTCTCGCCGGTTTCCGGGTGGGTACGCACCACCGGGTGCTCGGCATCTGGGAACTGCGCCTTGAGCGCCAGGCGCTTCTCGAGCGGCATCGCCGCACCGAAGCTCGCCTCAATGCTGTGGCGGGCGCGCAGGCCGTCGATCTTGGCCTTGATGTCGTCCGGCAGCCGTTCGTAGGCCACCACCATATTGGCCCACATGGTGTCGCCACCCACCGGTGGGCACTCCACGCAGCGCAACACGGCGCCCATGGGCGGCACTTCACGCCAGCTGGCATCGCTGTGCCAGGCGTTTTCGTAGCGGTCGATCGGGCTGTCCGGACTTTTGTAGATCTGCACCAGGCCGGGATAATCCGGGTGGCTGCCGGCCACCGGATGGCTTTCCAGCTGGCCGAAACGCTCGGCGAAGGCCACATGCTCGGCGCGGCTGATGTCCTGATCGCGCAGGAACAGCACGCGGTGCTTGAGCAGCTGGGTGCGGATCTCGGCGAACAGGCCGTCGTCGTGGATGGCGTCGGCCAGTTTCACGTCGAGTAGCTCGGCGCCGATGTTGCAAGTCAGTTGTTCGACACGCATGGCGAACCTCCTCAGATCACGAAGATTGACGAGCCGGTGGTCTTGCGCGACTCCAGGTCACGATGGGCCTGGACCGCGTCCTGCAGGGCGTAGTGCTGGTTGATCTCGATCTTGATCCGGCCGCTACCGACGTGGTCGAACAGCTCACCGGCCAGGGCGGCTTTTTCCGCCGGGTCAGCGATGTAGTCGGCCAGGGCGGGACGGGTCATGTACAGCGAGCCTTTCATGGCCAGCAGCTGCGGGTTGAAGCCCTCGATCGGGCCGGAGGCGGTGCCGACACAGACCAACAGGCCGCGGCGCTTGAGCGAATCCAGCGAGCCCATAAAGGTGTTCTTGCCAACGCTGTCGAACACCACGTTGACGCCGACGCCATCGGTCAGCTCACGCACGCGTTTGGCCACATCTTCATGGCTGTAGTTGATGGTGTGGTCGCAACCGTGGGCGCGGGCCACGTCGGCCTTGCCCTCGGTGGACACTGTGCCGATCACGGTCAGGCCGAGGAGTTTGGCCCACTGCGAAACGATCAGCCCGACACCACCGGCGGCGGCGTGCAGCAGGATGCTGTCACCCGGCTTGAAGTCATAGATGCGGCGCATCAGGTAGGCCGAGGTCAGGCCGCGCATGGTCATCGCCGCGGCGGTCTCGAAGGCAATGGTTTCCGGCAGCTTGATCAACGGCGCGGCCGGGATCAGCCGTTCGGTGCTGTAGGCACCCAGGGTATTGAGAAAACCTGTGTAGGTCACACGGTCACCGACCACCACGTTGGTCACGCCCTCGCCCACCGCCTGCACCACGCCGGCGGCTTCCACGCCCATGCCGTTGGGCATCGGGATCGGGTAGGTGCCGTTGCGAAAATAGGTGTCGGCATAGTTCAGGCCGACGGCTACATGGCGAAGACGAACTTCACCGGGGCCGGGCTCGCCGACTTCAACGTCCTCATAGCGAAGGACTTCGGGACCGCCGGTTTCGTAAAAGCGAATGGCTTTGGCCATGTTTGAGATCTCCAATCTGCGCTCTGGGCACACTGCGTCGATTTGCGCTGATTGAACTCTAGGCTGGCGGCTACCTTGCTGCTTCTCATCGGACGACAGTCACTTTTCATTTGATGACAGCGGGTGCGCTGCGAATTTGACCGGGTGGGCAGCACAAAGCGACACCCGCGATAGGCGCCGTGCAGCTTTGCGGATAGGGCCGCAGGCCGTAACCCACCGACCGGCCAGTGTAGGGTCGGCCATGGGGTGTCTGACGACATCCAATGGCCGGTTACGCCGCGATGCGCCCGCCTTATGCGTGCTGGGTCAAGCCCACCTGGCCGGGCTTGCGGTTCGGCGCGAAGCCGTTGGCGGCCAGGGTCTGCTCGGTGTTTTCATAGAAGGTGCCGATCTTGTAGATCTGCCGGGCTTCCTGGCCGTTGGCCACCTCGCGGCCCAGTTCCCGGGCGATGCGCACCAGTTGCTCGATCTGTTCGATGGTGCCGCACTTGGCGGTCTGGCGCTGGTTCCAGATGTTGTCCTCGATGCCACAGCGCACGTGCAGGCCCAGGGCCATGGCCATCATGTTCAGCGGCAGCACATGGCGCATGCTGGTTTCCAGGGTCAGCACCGAGCCGTCCGGGCAGGCGCGCACGAAGTTGGCCAGGTCGTATGGGTTCGGCGCGTCGAAACCGCCGCCGATGGCCACCCAGGTAAGGATCAACGGCACATTGCATACGCCGCGGCGCATCATGCGCTCGACCGTGTTGAGCTGGTTGATGTTGGCCAGCTGGAAGTGGGTCTGGATCTTGTTGGCCGACAGGCGCCTGATATGTTCCTCGACCCAGGCCGGACCGGCCGGAATGGTCATTTCGCGGTAGGCGGCCATCAGTGCAGGATCGGCCAGCGAGGTGCCGGCCACGTCCTGGGCGGTCATCTGCTCACAGACGTTCATCTGGTTGGTGTTGATCGCGATGGTCACCTGGTCCGGGGTCGGCTGCAGTTCGGCGAGCATGTGGCGGGTGTCGTCGCTCAGCCATTTGGCCGCGTCGCCGTCGTTTTCCGGAGCGAAGGAGATCGAGCCACCGACCTGCAGGACCATGCCTGGGCAGGCTTCCCGGATGCCGGCGAGCAGTTCGTTGAACTTGGACAGGCGCTTGGAGCCCTTGCCGTCTTCTTCACGTACGTGCACATGCAGCACGGTGGCGCCGGCGTTGTAGCAATCGAGCGCCTTCTGAATCTGCGCGTCCATGCTCACCGGGATATCTTCCGGGAAGTCGGCCGGCATCCACTCCGGGCCATAGGGCGCGGCGGTGATGACCAGTTTCTGCATGTTTTCGACAAACAGCGAACCATCGATAAAGTTCATGGCATTTACCTCAAAATAGGGAGAGTGGTTGCGTGGTTGTCAGGGGTCAGAACGGCTTGTCGCCGATGATGGCGGCGCGTTCCATCTGGCGATGGCAGGCCGGGTAATCCATGGCGGCGTAATGCTGGGTGCTGCGGTTGTCCCAGATGGCGATGCTGTTGGGCTGCCAGCGCCAGCGCACCTGGTACTCCGGCACGAAGGCCTGGCTGACCAAAAAACGCAGCAGGTCGTTGGCGCCAGGGTTGGCATCCTGGCCGAAGCGCACGCGTCCCGGCGTGTGGTAGTTGGTGAAGTGGGTGGTGAAGGCGTTGACGTAGAGGATCTTCTCGCCGGTTTCCGGGTGGGTGCGCACCACCGGGTGTTCGGCATCCGGGTACTGGGCCTTCATCGCCAGGCGCTTGTCGATCGACATGGCGGCGGCGAAGGACGACTCAAAGCTGTGGTTGGCGCGCAGGTCCTCGATCTGCTGCTTGATCGCCTGCGGCAGACGCTCGTAGGCCAGCGCCATGTTCGCCCACAGGGTGTCGCCACCGACTGGCGGGCATTCCACGCAGCGCAGCACGCAGCCCAGGGCCGGCGTTTCGCGCCAGCTGCCGTCGCTGTGCCAGGCATTCTCATAGCGGTCGATCGGCTGGTCGGGGCGCTTGTAGATCTGCACCAGGCCGGGTGCCTCTGGATGGCTGGGCGCCATCGGGTGATCTTCCAGTTCGCCGAGTTTGCGGGCGAAGGCCACGTGGGCCGGCCGGGCAATGTCTTGGTCACGCAGGAACAGCACCTTGTGCGTGAGCAGCAGGCTCTTGATTTCATTAAACAGGCCGTCATCGTGGACGGCATCGGCGAGTTTCACGCCGAGCAGTTCGGCGCCGATACTGCAGGTGAGTTGCTCTACGCGCATCTTGTTGTTCCTCTCGTACGTAGTTCGTCGGACCAGGCATGGCGGCCGCCGGGGAACGTGCACCAGTGGCGGAGTTCCGCTGGCTGGCCGTGAGAGCGAATTTAAGAGGACGGGGCACGAGCGACCTTTCATTCGGCGACAGTCACTTTTCATTTCATGACGGATAGCGCCGATTTTCCGGGCAATTGCACCCGGCATTGATCCAGGTCAGCTTTTGCACAGTGGCGTGGGGCGAGTTGGCTGGTTACCGCAGGCCCGGCAGCGGGCTGACAGTTGTGCCGTGTTGCCCCGCTCGAGTACCAGCACAGGCCGAGGATGGCACACCAATGTCGGCGGCGATGTTGAGGGGGCGGTTTGACCTTGCCAGGGAGGCGGCCAAGGTGAAAAAGTTACACCTGTCCGCTGAATTGCCGGCCAACGCCAGAATTGCGGTCCGCAAACAACAAGGGCCTGCCGGCGAAAACGCCTGCAAGCCCTTGATTTTATTGGTGCCCGAAGCCGGGGTCGAACCGGCACGTCCTTACGAACGAGGGATTTTAAGTCCCTATTCATACCGTCCGGCTATGTTCGCTAGTGTTTTTAGGTCTAGTGAATACCCTTGTAAATCAAGGCTGTCGGCTTATCCTTTATGTGTATCTGTTCGCTTTTGTTCGCCTGTGTCCAGCGTCTAACAGATACACAATAGACACAGAGTCAGGAGGAAAGGCCATGAGCAGCTGGACCGACAAGACGATTGAAAAGGCCGTCCGTGACGCGAAAGCAGGCGATGACGTGTGGCTGACTGATGCAAAAAAAGAGCGTGGCGTTGGCCGGTTGCGCCTGCGCGCTAACGGCGCCGGCGGTCGTTTCTACTACCGCTATTCCCTGGCTGGCAAACAGGCCCAAGTGCTTTTGGGTGTGTACGACAGCAGCGGGCAAGTAGGGCTGACCTTGAAGGAAGCCCGTGCAAAGGAAGGTGAGCTGTCCAAGCTCTACCAGTCCGGCGTCCACGATTTGCATGCGTATCTGGCGCAGCAGAAGGCCGAAGAAGCTGCGATGCGTGCCGCCGCGAAACGTGAGCGCGAGGAAGCGGAACGGCAGGCCGCCAGTGGCTCACTAAAAGCACTGTGCGAGGGCTATATTTCGCATCTGGAGCGGCTGGGCAAGTCGTCAGCCAAGGAGGCGCGAAACCTGTTCAAACGCAATATATTCGTTGCGTTCCCCTCCCTCGCCGCCACCCGCTCACAGGTCATCACCCATCGCGACGTGAATGCTGTCTTGGCCACACTGATCGACGCGGGCAAGGGCCGCACTGCCGGCAAGCTGCGCAGTTACCTGCGGGCCGCCTTCTCCGCCGCGATGCAGGCCGAATACGATCCGGGCATTCACCCCCAGCTACATGGCTTCAACCTTGAAATGAACCCCGTTGCAGCAGTGCCGGCGAAAACCCTGGCTCGCTATAATCGCGTGGGTGAACGGGTGCTGAACGAAACCGAGCTTCGTGGATTCATGGCTGCCTTGGAGCAACAGGAGGATATGTACGCCGATGCCATCACCTTGGCGCTCTACCTCGGCGGCCAGCGGATCGCACAGCTCTTGCGGCTGCGCCCGGCCGATGCCGATTTGGACGCGGGCACCGTCACCCTGTTCGATCCGAAAGGCGCGCGGCAGATCGCACGTGTGCATGTGCTGCCGTTGAACGAAAAGGCTTTGGGGATTGTTACGCGGACACTGGCGGTCAACGGCCACAAGCCGTTCCTATTCACCCTGCGCAAAGTACCTGTGCGGCCTGAAAAGCTATCAGCAGTGGTCGCCAAAATCAGTGCGGCAATGGTGAAAGCTGAAACAGCACGCGAGGCTTTCCAGTTGCGGGACATTCGCCGCACCTGCGAAACCATGCTCGCCAAGATGGGCATTTCCAGCGATGTGCGCGCACAGCTGCTGAGCCACGGCTTAGGCGGTGTGCAAATCAGGCACTACGACAGGCACAGCTACATGGACGAAAAACGTGCTGCGCTTGATGCATGGGCGGCGCGACTGGAAGAAATAATCAGCGGCCAGGCGACAACCAACGTTGTGCCGCTGCGCCGTTAGGTAACTACGGGTGCCCTACTCCCCGATACCCCCTTCAGAGCCCCGGCATCGTCCAGGGCTTAATGTGGGTGCACCACTACATATTGTGGTTTTGGATACGGGGGGCAAATTCTACATGCGTACTCACAAACAGCGGAGTTACGCACGTGGAAGCTCTTGATCAAAACCGCCTTCTGTATAGCCCGAATGCTGCTGCGCACGCACTCGACGTTTCGCGCAGTACCATTTACGCGCTGATGAAAATCGGCCAACTCCAGTTCGTTATGATCGGCAGTGATCGGCGCATTCCCGCTGATGAAATCCGGCGGCTCGCGTCCGAGGGCGTGCCGAGCATTCGGGAATCGGCCAAGCCCGGCCGGGCGTAAGCACCATGGCTGGCTCTCGCGACGACCTCATCGCCGACTACCTCGAAGCCGGGCTTGCCCTGGTGCCGATTCCGCACGGGGAAAAAGGCCCCACCGTCAAAGGCTGGAATTTGCAGGAGAACTGCATTCGCTCTTCTGCAGAAGCGGGCAGGCTCAACGGCAACTGCAATCTCGGTCTGGCTCACGCCTACTGTGAACCGTCGCCGACGTGCGCCATCGATGTGGACGATATCGAAAAGGCGCGCCCGTGGATGGAAGAGCGCGGTATAGACCTTGATGCCCTGCTGAATGCCCCGGACGCCGTGCGAATAGAGTCGGGCCGCCCAGGGCGGGCCAAGCTGCTGTACCGCCTGCCGCAGCCGCTGCCGTCGTGCGTGGTGGCTGGGGGCGGGCTGGAGCTTCGCTGCGCCAGCCAAGAAGGTAAAACGGTACAAGACGTGCTGCCGCCGTCGATCCACCCCGACACCTGCCAGCCTTATCACCTGGCAGGTGACATCGCTAACATACCGCCGATCCCGGATGCTCTGGCTAGGGCTTGGGAGCAAGCCAATAGAGCTACGCAACAGGCAGAACTGCCCCTCGACCTCGCCAACGTGGACCAACAGGCCCTGGCCGCACGACTGGCCGCAGTACAGGCCGATCCCGATCTGCACCTGCTGTACAAGGGTGCAGCCCCCCTGTGGTTGCTGGACAAGTCACGCAATGGCTTCGACTTTGCCTTGGCGCTGACGCTCAACAGGTTGCACTTCACGCCCGACCAGATCGCCGCGTGCCTGTCGAACTACGAGCACGGTAAGCTGGAGCGGCACACCGACGAGAAATACATCGGCAGCATTCTCAGGAAGGTCTGTGCGCCACCGACAGCAACCGATCTTGTTTCGGCCAATGCCGACACGCCCTCTTGGCTGAACCTGACCCTCAAGGATGGGGCTACCTCGATCAAGGCTCTGCATAAGGCCGTTGAACCGTGGCCGTACAGCATTGACCCGATCCGGCCACGCAAGGTGGTGACGATACTCGGCGGCGCGAATGGGCTGGGCAAGAGTACCGAGGCCTTATGGCAGGAAATGGACACAGCCAGCGGACGGGACCACTACGGTATGGCGGTAACCCAGGGACGGGCGATCTTCATTTCCTGCGAAGACCCACGCGCCTTGATCGAAAGCAGAATAAGGGCTCGGCTGGACGAAGTTCCCAAGGATGAATTATCGACTGTTGAAAAGGCGCTTGAAGATTACTTCTTCTATTTCGGCTCCGATGAAATGGAAGGTATGAAACTGACCATCAAGGACTTCGCCAAGTGCGCCCCCAGCCGTGAGGCAGTCGAGCAACTTGTCGCGCTCGGCCAGGGTGCTGTTTCCATCACAGTTGAAACCGTCGCAATGATGAACAGCGGCGACGAAATGAACACGGACTTGATGCAGCTAATCCTGGCGCTGAAAGAAGTGGCGCGGCGCACTGGTGCATCTGTGCAAGCGGTCCATCATATCTCGAAGGATGCGCGCGATAGGAAGCCGGACTCTTATTCCTTGCGCGGCGGGGGCTCACTAGTAGATGCCGCGCGCAGCGTGACGGTGATGCAAGAGCTGTCTCCTAATCAAATGGACGATCTGAACATCACCCGCGTCGATGGCATGCCGGTCATTGGGTTGTACCACGTCAAGTCGAGCTACTCGATGCCACACCCGCCGGTTTATCTACGCAGGACGCCGGGGCCGAAACTGTTGCAGGTCAATACCAGCGAAGCCAAAGGTAAAGAGCACGCATGCAACCGCCTCATGCAATACATGCAAAAGCAGGAAAACCGCGAAGGGGTATCGGTGAGGCATCTAAAAGACAACTGCACGAAATTCAAGATCGAAAAAAGAGAAGTTGAAGGCGTGCTTCTTAAATTGGAAGCGCTTGGCAGGGTTGAGCGCACGGACTCCACCGCTTTAGGTAGAGGGGGGCCGAGGCATGATATTTGGATGCTTGTTTCGTTACTTTGAGCCAATTGAGCCAATTGAGCCAATTGAGCCAGCACAATGGCTCAATAAATCAGAACGGGCAAGCCAAGGAGGCGCGCGCTATTGCGCCATTGAGCCGACTGCTTATAGGGCTCAATTAATTAAAGGGGCTGTGAAGATAGGGCTAGGCCCCTTGCTGTGCAGGCCTTAGCGGCCTTTCAACTGTGCCAGGGGCTATTGAATCTCTGGCTCAATTAAAAAGGAGGCGGCAATTGTGACAAAAGCCAAGTTACTCGCACCTCGCAATATGGCACGAGAAATCCTTTCGGATGTTGATGCTCAGCGGATGCTGGACAGCGGCAGTTGGGTAATAGCGGCAATACCAAAGCCGGTAACCCCTGGCGCAAAACGCCAACGGAAGTTTAAACGGCGCCGTGCGGAAGCAGGTTATAAACGTCTTGAAGTATTACTTTCGGAGCGAATATTTGATGTTCTGCAAGCCAGACGGCAGAAAGGTGAATCCCTAGCCGAGTTAATTAAAAGGTTGCTGGAGTTACCGGGTGATACTGCTGAAAAAGGCTAGGTGCAACCATGCAAATAGAAATTCCAGCGGTCCATTTTTACAGCCGGAAATGAACTCTGGAAAACAAATAAAGGGATTCCTAATCCCCTGTTTACTGATCGTGAAAATGCTCTGCTATGAGCCATTCAGGATTTAATGTTGGTGAAATTGCTGATTACGTATCTATACAGTATCTGTTGGAGGCTCAAAATCATGAAAAAACCAACCGAATTAACCCGGGGAAGACCATCAGGCCAGCCAAAAAGCGGCGGCCGACAAGTCGGTACCAAGAACAAGGTGCAGGTCACTGAGCAGATGCGCGCCGACATTCTCGCGTGTTACACCGCCATGGGTGGCGTGGCCTTTTTGCTCGATTGGGCGCAAAAAAACCAGACTGAATTCATCAAGCTTTGTTGGAGTCGCATCGCGCCGCCCTTGCCGCGCGACGAACCAGAGCAGCTAGCCACGGTAGTGAACGTTAATAATCTGACTGAACTGGAAGCTGCCAGGCGCATCGCTTTTGCCCTTACTAAAGGTGCGAAAATGCTCGAAGCACAACGAACGGTCAGCACCATCGACCCGCGGCCATCACACGAACTCGTTTTGCCTCCCCTGGATGAAGCTCCAGTCGATCCTGCATATGCGCATTGGGCCGCCGGCCTGACGCTGACCGATGAACAGCGCCTGGTGCAGCAAACGCACGATGCGAATATTGAAAATTACGTTGGTAGTAGCGCCGAGCAAAGTCTGAAGCGCGACCTCCTGTAAGCACATATCAGCCCCCACTGGAAAAATGATGGGTATGTCTAGGATCAAATTCGGAGCTCTGATCAACTATTTTATAGGAAAAGATATGTCGAATATCAAGCCAGGACCAAAGCCGAAGCGAGAAGACGGTAAAGACGACAGACGTCATCACGTCAATCCGGAAACCAAGCCGAAACATCCATCATTACCAATACATAAATCCACCAAGTAACGTTGGCGCGAGGCTGTTCCATTGCTTTCGGCTGTGGATTCAACCGGTCGATGAAATCAGAGGCGTTTCACTCAGTTGCATGGCAACCGCCACTCACTGAGCAAAAAAGCTAGCAGACATCCAAGAAAGCATTTGACGGCGCGAGCAGATCACTGTTTATATATACAGTATTCTACTCACTTGGAGTCACCTATGAAAAAGCCCCTATCTCGCCTTGTCCCGGTATCGTGTTTCCTCTTCATGCCAGTATTGATACTTCTTTTGGTCGGAGCAATAAAACTGGGCATCGCCACCCCAGACACTCAAGTACCGGACTATATAGCCGGCTTAATAAATTGGCGAGTTTCCAGCACGACCTTCTTAGTCACGTTGATTGGTGGATCTGCCCTCTGCCTAGCGCTAATGCTTTACATGTCAAAGTATCAGGATGAGCATGGGTTTAGCTCAAAAGCGCAGGGCGCATTCAGCCTAGCAATCGATTTTGTGGCAAAAAACTTCTATTTTTGGTCAGGGAATTTTCTTGCCTATACGATTGGCTCGTACTCTTTGGAGTTCATCAAGCCAATTAGCTTACAAGTACCAATGATCTTTTTCATGCTGCTAGCCGGCCTCGCAATTAAGTTCCTGAGCGAGCTGATCAAAAATAGCGCTTCCCAAACACATCAGTAGCCATACTTGTGCGTACTTGCCTATATTTTTACAAACATAGTCCAAAATACGCCTTAGTAATCCGTTGAATCCACAGCCAAGAGCAGGCGTTCAACTGTCACGACAATGCCGTGGCTGAGAGCTTCTTTCAGCTGCTGAAGCGGGAGCGAATCAAGCGAAAAATCTACAGCACACGACAGGATGCCCGGACTGATGTGTTCGATTACAACGAGATGTTTTACAACCCGAAACGCCGGCACGGTTTCAACTGCGTAATTGCGCCCCACTTGACCGCCTAATTGCATAGCACCTGACCAGTTGCTTGCATCCGACTTGACCACTCATTTGCATTTCATCTGACCAGCTGTTTGCAGTGGACTTGACCAGCCCGTCGCAATGGCAGGCTGGCCCCAGTGGATGCGTATCAGGCCTTCTTACCCTTCAGCTTGCGCATCGACTCGCCCTTGAGCTGAATCACATGCGATTTGTGGACGATCCGGTCGAGGATGGCATCGGCAATGGTGGGATCACCAAACAGGTCGTACCACTTTTCTGTCGGATATTGGCTGGTAATTAACAACGAGCCATTTCGCGACTGCTGGTCGATGATATCCAGTAAGTAGGGACTAAGCTGCGTATCGATACCGCCAATGCCCAAGTCGTCGATGATCAGCAGCTGTGTCTTGATCAGCTGCCGGCGCAGTTTGGGCAAGGTGCTGTCGGCATGGGAAAGCGCAATATCTTCGAACAACTGGGTGGCCGTTCTGTAGTAGGTGATCAGGCCTCGGCGGCACGCCTGATTACCGAAGGCGCAGGCCAGCCAGCTTTTCCCGGTGCCGGTCGCGCCGGTCAGAATCAAATTTTGCCGGCGACGCAGCCATTCACAATCGGCCAATGTCATGATCAGGCTGCGGTCCAGTCCGCGAGTGGGGCGGTAGTCGACATCTTCAAGCACTGCCTGGCTTTCACGTAGCTTGGCCGCCTTGATGAAGCGCTCAACCTTCCGGGTTTCACGGTCGCTGGCCTCGGCTTCCATCAGCAGACCGAGGCGCTCCTCGAACGATTGGCTTTGCAAGTCTGGCTGGCTCAGCTGGCGCTCGTAGGCTCTGGACATACCCCGCAGCCCAAGCTCATCAAGTTGCTGAGGTGTATTCAGTAAAAACTTCATACGTTTTCACCTTCTTGGGCAGCGTAGTAAGAAGCACCACGGATATTCGAATGTTCTATGGCGGGGGAAGTTATTGTTGGAGGACTTTTAAGATCAGCACCGTTGCGCAGGACGGCCCGCAAGCGGTCGCAGCTGAGAATTCCGAGTCCAAGCACATACTTGCAAGCAGACTCGACACGCGCATGCTGGATTTGCTCCTTGCGCACATCACGCTTGAACGCCGCAACTGCGCGCAGCCCTGCAGCAAAACCACGTCGCTGTTCCAAGTTGCGCTGCACAAAGTCGTGAGTAGCAGAACCAATCGCCTCAGCCCAGGCCAACAAAGCCTCTGGCTGGGAGTCCTGAAAGCCGCGATGACTGAATGGCATATGTTCTGGCAGAGTGCTGACCCCAGAAGCAGCTTCAATACAATGAGTGGTAATAACCCGACGCTGAAACACCACTTCCAAATGCCTGTTATCGCCTCGCAGGTCAATCAGCTGATTGGCATATTGATAAGGCACCGAGTAATGCCGCCCTTTGTACTCCACGTGGTAATCAGCGCCTACTCGAACTTGGTACACCCACTGGCTGTAGCTGTAACGAGTTTCAGGTAGCTGCCGCATGGCTGGTACGTCCGCTTCCTGAAAACGTGCCATCCGACTTTTCGGATAAGTGCGCGTTACTCGTTCATTCAACTGCACCATCCAGTAGGCGATTTGTGCGTTGAGCTCATCCAATGAAAAAAAGCTGCGATGGCGAAGGCGAGCCAGCACCCAACGCTGCACAATTTGCACGCCGACTTCGGCCAGCGATTTGTCTTTCGGCTTGCGTGGGCGCGCCGGCAGTATGGTGAAACCATAGTGCTCAGCCAGCTCTGAATACGCTTGGTTTAGATAGAGGTGGGTACGGGTGGTTTTGAGCACTGCCGCTTTCAGGTTATCCGGGATAATGAAGCGCGGCACACCGCCAAAGTTCTCCAGCGCCTGAATATGGCAGTGCAACCAGTCCTGCGTGGTCTGACTTGCAACCGCCACCGCAAACAGATAACCCGATGAACCTTGCGTAGCGACGAACACTTGCGCCTTGACGATTTCGCCAGTCGCTGCATCGGTCAGCGGCATGGTGCGGCCACAGAAGTCGACAAACACCTTATCGCCCGGAATGTGTAATTGCCGCATGCTGACTTTCTGGGTTTTCAACCAAGCTCGGTAATACCGCGTGAACTGGGCATAAGACACACCGCTGGGCTCACCTTCACGGAACTCCTGCCACAGCAACTCCAGCGTCATATCACGCTGACGCAGCTGTTCGTGGATCTCGATCCACTGGGGCACAGCCTTACGTTGACTTACCGTCGGCCGGGCATAGTTCAAGTGCGCGGCGAAGGCGTTGTTGTCGAGACCCTTGAGGCTGTCCCAGGTTTCACCGCTGAGTGCGAGCTGATCACGCAGTGCGCGCACCGTGTTGTGCGATACCTGTACCACCTGAGCAATTGCACGATTGGATAGGGGGGAGCCGCTGACCAGACGAAGAATTTTTCGCTGAGTGTCTATGGGTAACTTCATGTTTTCTCCCCGCGCCGGTCACGGCAGCGCCTCGCCGGTCGCGATCAATGCAAATTCATGGACGAATGAGCAGGTGGCTGGCTTGACGCCAGCTGAGGGGAGACACAGAATGAAGGCGTCTGGGGTCGTTCAAACCTGACGTTTCTCGCAAAAGCCCGGGGGCTCGTAACCTCCGGGCTTTTTGCATCTCCAAAGCCTGCGATGTCATATGCAACGCATCACGCAGTGCTCATGATTTTAATCTCCCGTTAATTGGCGAAAAGGCTATCGGCGGCACCGCAATACCTGCTCATGCTGCTATTGAGTTTCGTCTGCCGGTGACACCGGTAATGTCACCGCCCCGCAGCGATGTTGTGCTATCCAAAGCGCTACCTCTTTAGCTAGGGCAAACCGTCCACGACGGTTCGGCACTGCAAAAAATGGCACGTCAACCGTTCCTCGGGCTATCGCCTGTCGAAAGGCTGCCGGCGAGTGAAAGCCCAACGCGCACCATAAATCGCGGCTGGCCAGCATCAGGCCATAACGCGCGGTGAGCTCTTGCTCAAGCTCACCGGCTAGTTTTTGGGTGGCGGTCTGTTCGGGCATGGCACTCTTCGTTTCGTGTGGTCACGTGTAATGGTAAAGAAATCATCTACTCTCACCTAGCCGTAATATGCAGGACGATTTTTACTGTACGCGAGGCTTGGAGGTATTTTTAAATGTCTGATTTAAAAAGAATTAATGATCTATATCAGACTTTCGCCTCTGGTCCGCGAAAATCTCCGGCACCAACAAAAGCACCGACGCGGGACGTGATTAATACCCTGCGGGTGCGCTACTGGTATGAAGGACTAAAGTCACGCGCACAACTAAAGACGGCTTACCAGTTGGAGCAGCACTTCGATGGAATGTCGTTCAAGAGGGACGATGCCGGCAAGATTGTTCACTATCGCAATAAGTGGTCTCGCTATGAACACGGGCATAACACACCGCAAGCCCGCTTGTTTCAGCGGGTTGATGCACTTGAACCTGGATCGGCTCGCGAACTCAATCACCCGCTCTGGGATGCGCTGAAAAAAACAGCGCCTAAAAAAATCAGCGAAGAGACGTTTCTTCGCCGCCTAGAGCCTGAAGTGCAACGCATTATTTTCGGAGTAAAGCCTTCGGGGGTAACTAGCTACTCGAAGCGCGGACCTGTTACTCAATGCTTACTCGAGATGCTTGAGCGGCGGGCCAGCCTAGATGTGTTGGCATGCCTGACCTGGCTGCTTCGGGAAGCGATAGTGCAGGGCAATCAACGAACAGCAGAGAGCGTCGTGAGCAGCCTGCATAACGTGCTATTGATAATTGGTATTGAGCTACAAAGCAGGCGAATCGCCGAACTGCTGCTGGGAGTGTTTGTACGTGACATCCTGCCACTGGGAGCGCCGCGTCTGCTCAAATTCGCGATGAACGAATCAGACTACATCAAGGCTTCTGCCTACCTTAACGTCACCGTTTATAACACTGAGGATGCCGGATATAAGCCCGTACTGAGCTGGCCTCATCGGGTCAGGATCATGCGCAAGTTGCTGGCGGGCAAGTGTGGTTACGATGTCCACTATGCACTGGCGCCAATTCTAATACCGGACTGCCCAGGCGATGAAATTCCGGAGGGCATAATGAAGTCGATTCAACGCTCACAACGCCTACGCGAATGGGGCGTGGAGTGCATACAGGCTGGACGCCCGGGCAGGTTTCCGCCCTCAGCAATCTGGTAAACGAAAGAGGCCCATCAATTGATGGGCCTCTTTTTGTTGCGCGTGACTACTTATTGCCAGTTGGCGGCAATCACGCTATCCAGTGCTGCATGGTAGTCGGACGACAGGCTGGTTTGCCCGGCAGCAGGCGGTGCGAAGGCGGCCATGGCGTTAACCAGGTTAGCCACTTGCGCATCGCTCAAGGCCAAGCCATCGCTGGCAAGAATCTGCTCAACATGATTGCTCGCGCCGAGATTCCAGTTGCTGATGCTGACCTTGTCGCCAGTACCAATCACGCTGACTTCGAGGTTGCTGCCTACCGAGCGGAACCACAGCTGGTCGTGATTGACGCCCGAGAAGATCAGGCTGTCGTGGTTGCCAACAGTCGCATCATTCTCGGTGATCTTGTCCTTGCCATCGCCACGGGCAAACAGGTAGCTATCGTTGCCGAGACCGCCTTGCAGGCTGTCATTGCCCAGGCCGCCACTGAGGATGTTGGCGGCTACGTTGCCTTTCAGGCTATTGCCCAGTTCATTGCCACTGGCGTTGATGTCGGCTGTGCCGGTCAGGGTTAGGTTTTCGACATTGGCACCCAAGCTGTAGCTCACCGAAGACTTCACCGTATCGGTGCCTTCGCCGGCGTTTTCAACGACCCAATCGGCTGCGTTATCCACCACATAGGTATCGCTGCCGATGCCACCAATCAAGGTGTCTGCGCCGGTTTTACCATCCAGCGAATCATCACCAGCCCCGCCAGTCAGAATGTTGCCTGCAATGTTGCCGTACAGGCTGTTGTTTTCGGCATTGCCGGTACCGTTGATGGCGGCAGTACCCAGCAGGATAAGCTTTTCAGTGTTGGCAGTGAGGCTGTAGCTAATCGACGACTTAACGGTATCCATGCCTTGGCCAGCCAGCTCAGTAACCACATCGGTGACATTGTCGACAACATAGGTGTCATTGCCTGTGCCGCCGATCATGTTGTCCTGACCCGAGCCGCCATTTAACGTGTCATCGCCTGCACCGCCAATCAACTCATCGTCACCGCTGTAGCCACTCAGTTCATCGTTCCCTTCAAGACCGACCAAACTGTCGTTGTAAGAATTCAAACCCGTAAGATAATCATCCCCAGCAGAGCCAAGCACGCCAAGTGCCATATTTTCCGCTGATACGCTGTCCCATCTAGTTCCATCGGCGAACTCAATACTGGCTAGCTTCTGGCCACGAACAGAAGAGAACCAGCCCTTGACGGTGATCTGATCGACGCCATTTCGATGTTTGAACAGCAAATCTGTACCTTCGCGCACAATCGCTATGTCACTGACAACAATGCTGTCGGCGAACTTCAGGCTATTCCTCTCCAAGGCGCTAGTGAGCGACTCTTCTATTACATCCTGACCGTCACCCAATGCAAATACATAGCTATCTGAGCCGGCGCCACCATAGAGCTGATCCTGACCCGAGCCACCAGCTAAAGTATCGTTACCCGCCTCCGCATAAAGTTGATCATTACCGGCCATTCCAACGAGGAGATCATCGCCATTTCCACCACGTATTTGCTCATTCGCAAGATAACCAATCAGCCGGTCAGCGCCTGAGCCGCCACAAAGTAGGACAGTACCCTCGCCACCATAACCGCCATAACCATCGACCAAAGGACTCAACTGACGGATTCTGTCCTCACCCCAAACCGTGCCATCCGCGAATTCGATTTGTTTAAGCGGCTTATCAACAAAGTCAGCCCAACGCGAAAAACGAATACTGTCATCGCTGTTGGCGAATAGAATAACCAAATCAGAACCCTGAAAGTCAAAGTAGACGTCGTCCACTGATATGCCTTCGCCAAATTTTAATATGTCGCGATCTTGATAATTAGGTTCAACGGTTAAGAACTGGGGATCGTCAAATGACGCATATATTGGAATTTGCTCATCTGGCATGCCCGCCCACCGGGCATATGCATCCCCGCCATAAGCCACATCAAATTCACGGTATCGATACCGCTCATAGCTAAGGTGATGCAAGTCACTGATCGTATCCTGCCCATCTCCACGCGAAAAAAGATAGGTATCGCCATTCTGTGTGCCGAATATTTCGTCATTTCCGGCGCCACCTTGGTAGAGATTAGCTGCGCTATAGTATTCCTCCAAAGCCCCACCTAGACGATCATCTCCCGCGCCACCAATCAAGGTATCGGCACCTTTACCACCATTGAGTACATCAGCAAATGCTCCACCAACGAGCGAATCATCACCGTAGCTACCGCTTAATGAGCCGTCCCCAATCAGCGTGTCGTTTCCAGCCCCGCCGGCCAAAAGCAACGAATATCCGCTGACAGGATCGCTCTTACCGTCGCCGCTCACGACCCCACCCAGGAGATAGGGGTCGGGCATGCTGCCAAGGCCGCCAAGCGCAAGCAATTGCTCAAGGCTAAGTGTTGCGCCATCTGCAAAGCGGAAAAACTCTACACCTGTGCCGGCAGGATCATTCGCATGCGGCATGACCACTTGAATACGCTGGCCTGTACCCCATGAAATATTCAAGGTTGTATATAGCATCACTGCATTGAGCTCAGGCCTCCCATTCTGGGAGTTCAGACCATCAACATAAACACCGCGAATCTGTGTCGCTCCCCATTCCAGACTGACCTGACTCGCAGATACCTTCTCCGGGAGGATGAGCGTATCTTGCCGATTGCCCTCGCCATCCTCATATGTAAATATAAAATCATTAAACACACCACCAATAGCCGGCCTGATAAAGTCCGCGACCACATCATCACCATCCCCCGAATAGACAATGTAAGTGTCTTTGCTATTACCACCAAGTAGTGTGTCATCGCCAAAACCGCCGACTAAAAAATCATCACCTTCATTTCCAAATATCGTGTCATTACCTGCTCCCCCAGACAGCATCACGCCCAGCGCCTTGCTACTTTCACTCAGCCACCAAGCTTTTTCCTGTGTAACGATCAGATCATTACCTTGGCCGGCATAGAATATATTGCCTGCAGCCACATTCGTTTTCCCGCCACCATCATCGCCGCTGGCCACTCTATAAGTGGTGCTATCTGTATAAGTATACGCACTGAAAGTTTTTACCTGTTGCGTTCCCTGACTACCTGAACCAGAGGAAGCTGGAGGATATATCCAAAATCCGAGAGCAAACCCACTGGAATCGCGCACTTCCCTCAACTGACTACCATATTCAAGAAAAAAATAGCTCGCAGCATCAAGCCGAACATATGACACTTGCCCTAGCGCGCCGACCTCCTCTATAAATACCACATCATTATATGCACCGCCTTGTTGCTCGGCAGTTCCAGAAGAATCAATATCCATCACTGTAATGTTTTTAGTGTAAGAGCGATTTGCGTAAGCACTCACAACATCCGCCACCACCTCCCTGACCCCATAAGGGTTCGCAGCAACTTCACCATCGATGAAGTTTACGCTTCTTACATATACCGCCTCCACAAACTGGTGAGGGTCGTCCGATACATTTTTACGATAATAATGCCCATCGCCATCTAATTTGAAACCATCATTATTTGCCTGCGTGGCAAAATCATCCAAAATCTGTTGTTTGAACTGTCGTTCAAAAAATGCAATGTCCGATACACTGTTAGCGACCATGGTTTGCAAAAAATCTCCCATGCTCTGAGTAACACCTACTCCCGAGGTTATTTGCCATGTTTGCGGGGTGGTATAGAAATCCTTAATGCAGATACCGTCATCCGCATATTTGTACTCAATGATCAGGTCATCACCCGCTCTGTGGCTGGACAGATCCTGAATATAGGTTTCTGGGCTCAGTCGCAGAACATTCGCTGCACCGCCCTCAACAACTAACACATCGCGCTGCATCCCCAGACCAAACAGATAGGTATTACTGCCACTGCCGCCTTGAAGCCTGTCATTGCCCTGGCCACCCACTAAGGTGTCGTCACCTAAACCTCCGAGCAGAAGATCGTTACCTTCATCGCCCCACAGCTGGTCACTCCCAGCGCCGCCTTGCAAGGTATCGTTGCCTGCACCGCCCCTCAGGAGGTCATCGCCGGCTTGAGCGTCAATCGCATCGTTACCGCTGCCGCCCGTCAAGGTGTCGGCGCTGTCACTGCCGTAGAAATGGCTGTCAACGTTTTCCGCCGTCAGGTGCAAGCCTGCGAAGCTGCTCATCGCCTGAGCCAACGACAAGCTGGAACCGTCGGCGAACTGAAAACTGGAAACCGCACCGAAAGCGCCACCGAAGATGGCAATCGAGCCACCCGCGTACTCCACTTTCAGCACATGGGTGCCGGAGAGCGCATAAGCCTCTTTGAAAACAACTGAATCCTTGCTGATCCCCGCACCGAAACGAATGACGTTATCACCCTCGCGATCGCTGATCAGATCGGCACCATCGCCGGTCTCGAACAGGTAGGTGTCATTCCCCGCACCACCATTGAGCCTGTCCGCGCCTCCCTGCCCGGTCAGCAGGTCGTCGCCCGTACCACCCACCAGAGTGTCATTGAGGTTGCTACCGTACAGAGCATCAGCCTGGGCCGTGCCACTCGCGTTGACAGGCGTTATGACCTGCTTCATCAGCTGGGCAAACGACAGTTCGCTGCCATCAGAGAAGCTGAAGGTCGACTGCGACCAACCCTGATAATCGAAGATCAGCAGAGCGTCGCCTGCACCATTGGCCAAGCGCAGCACTGTCTCCCCCGAGGTAATCTGAATCACGTCGGCGGTCATCGAAATTTGGCTAAAACCAGAGCCAAACTGGATATTGTTCTGTCCGCCTTCATCCTTGATCACATCTACGCCATAACCACTGGTAAAGACGTAACGGTCATTGCCGGCTCCGGCTCTGAGCGCGTCGTTGCCGCTGCCACCATCCAGCAAGTTGTTGCCGCCATCGCCGGACAGGTAATCCTCACCGCTGCCACCCAGCAATGTGTCATTACCATCGCCACCCCATAGCGTGTCAGCGCCATCCTGGCCGTTCAGGTTGTCGGCACCGCTCTCCCCGTTTAGAGAGTCCGCGCCACTACCGCCCAGCAATGTATCCGCTCCCGCGCCACCCCATAGCGTGTCATTGTCGGCACCACCATCAAGGTAATCATTACCCTGATAGGCTGCGCTCAAGGCATCGTTGTCAGCCTGTAAATAGTCATCACCGGCGCCGCCATACAGGCTATCGCTGCCACCCTGACCATAGAGGGTGTCATTGCCAGTACCACCATCTAAAAAGTCTGCAGCATGCCAGCGGCCATCCAGCTCTAGTAGGTCGCCATCCAGCACATCATCACCGCCACCACCGAGTAGCGTGTCTTGGCCGCCCATGCCAAGCAGGGTGTCATTTTGATCCCCGCCATCGAGCATATCGTTACCGTGAAATTCACCGGGCGTAGAGCGGTCATCACCATATAGGGTGTCTTCGCCATCGCCACCCTGCAATTGGTCATGCCCGCCGTTGCCGTAAAGCAAATCATTACCTTGCCCACCGATCAGCAGATCATTGCCATGCAGCCCCCCTGGCACTCTGGAGGCTGGCATGGCTTCGGAAAGCGCATCAAAACCATCACCCACCAAGGTATCGTTATCATCGCCGCCAACCAAGGTGTCATTGCCCATACTGCCGTACAGATAATCATTGCCTGCATTGCCTTCGATATAGTCGTTGCCTTTATAGCCGTCGACCCAGTCGTTGCCAGCACCGGCAAATACAAAATCATTGCCTGAATTCTCATCACCAATCGGTGCCTTTATCAATCCAGAAACATAGGCTACTTTCTGAACATCATTACCAATGGCGATAGTATTGATTGAAAGAAACAAATCCGGCATCAAGTTAGAACTAATACCATCTGCCGCTATGATGTCATCGCCGCCACCCGCCACTATGGTGTCCGCCCCTGCGCCACCGAATAGGCCGTCGGCTCCGGCAGAGCCGACTAATTTATCGTCGCCAGCGCCGCCGTCGAGCCAGTCTCCGGTTATGCCTCTATCATTAATTAACGGGTTAAGCGGGCCCTCGCTTGTATCGTTGTAGGCATAAATTAAGTCATCACCCGCAAAGCCAAATAATCGATCACTGCCCGCAAAGCCCAGCATTTTGTCGTTTTGCGTGCCTCTACTTCCTGCATCGTAAAATAAATCTGTTTGATTGGTTCCAGATATAACCGAGGCACGGCCTTCGTCGGAAAAAGGAAAGCTATTATTTTGCGTGAACGTCAAGCCAAAGGCGCCAGGCTTGTAGTTTTCAATAAGCACGCTGTCGTTGTTACCATACAACGCCAATAAGTCATTACCGGAGAGTATAAATTTTACTTTCTCATCTTCGCTTATCCAGCCGTCGGCACCTTGAACCATTTGCTTGGCGGAAGTGTACTGGACGCCATTAATCCAAAGACTGTCGAGTCCGGCGGCATCTTTAATAATGTCAAAGCCGTCGCCGGTGACGAATTGGTAACGGTCATTACCAATGCCGCCGTTGAGGATGTCGTTGCCGGTGCCGCCGATCAGGGTGTTATTGCCGCTGCCTGCCTCGATGCGGTCGGCGAAGTTGGTGCCTTTAAAGTTTTCGATGTTTTTTATATAAAAGTCAGCGCCTTGGATTGACAGGCCGTTGTCGCCGGCATCGGTGATCGAAATGCCGGCCGTCAAGGCAGATAAATCCAAGGTGTCGCCAGTAATGCTATTACCACCGAAGTCGATATATTCCAGCCCGCCAAGCTTAGTAAAGTCAGCAGAGTCTAAAACCCACTTGTCGTCACCGGTGCCGAACACCAAGCGTTCAATACTGTACAGATAATCAGTCCAGCTTCCTTTTGTAAGTTCAATGCGATAGTCATATAGCGCTCCCGCCGCCATATCGGTGACAAAACGCAATGAATAATTATAACTGCTCACTAACGAATAATCGGCAGTATCAATGCCGTCAGCGCCATCTATTAGGTCGCTGTCGTTAGAACCTAAAATGGTGTCGTTGCCTAGACCGGCATTTACAATGTCGTCGCCACTGGTAGTACTTAGACTCTCACCAATATAAGACCCGGCTATAAATTCCTCGCCAAATTGAGAGGAAAAGCTATCAAACGGTAGATCATCCCCAGCATCAAATCCATTACTTTTCGTAAGTCCGTAAGATTTCCAAAAGTATTCATCCACAAGCTTAATTAAGTCTTCCTGATGATCATCTATCACATCTAAGCCGAAGGCCACGCTTTTAATTGCATCGACGAGATTTATAAAGCTCGAGAATCCGGCCAGCTTCCCGGCAATTTGTGAGGCTTGAATTGTAGAGATAAGATCATACGTACCAGTCACATGCTTGACATGTGTCAACACACCATCAATTACCGCATCAACCGCATCGTTATTAAGCAAAAGATCCTTGGTGAAATTAGCAACCCCTAAGTATGGGAACAACAAGGTGCCCGCCCACGGCGTATAGTCCCCATCAGGGTGAGGCGCCATATCTCTAAATACACCTCCAGCAGCGGCACCTGCGTCAATCGCCCCCAATCCGACAATACCAGGAAGACGCCCATCGTGGTCTAAAAGATCTTGAGCCAAATTAAACGCAATATTGTTAGACGCTGCCTGATTACGATCTTCTGCTTCTTTTTTATTAACTTCTGTCGAGTCGCCCGGATTTCCGCCTCTAATTATATACTGAGCTTTTGTATATTCACGAATGAAGTCCCCAAAAAATCCGTGCCCCGCATTGACATCTGGCGCGCCGTTAATCCAGGCCCACACTGCCTTATCAACACCCGCCTTAGGCACAAATTTTCCAGACTCTAGAGGGTCCCCATGTGAGTCAATGTCAGGTTGAAAAACACTAATAAACCCCAGTATCAATTTATATATTGGCTCCCCAAGTCCAATTTCTGCAGGGTTCTTGATGGATTTTACTTTTTGAGCGTCAAGCAGGGTTAGAAGCTCCTCTTGCTGTGATGCGGTCAGTTGACTCTGGCCGTCGCCGCGTTCATAAATAACTGTTGTGGTCATTGCGCTATCCTTAACTAGTAAAGGTTAATTACATTGACCAGGAGTAATCCTTAACCAAAATACTGTCTATGTATGCACGCAAGGCGCTGTCGTAATTTATAAGCTCGGAAGCTGGCAGATTTTTTCTGTAAAAATGATAGAATAAATTAATATCTTTATATAACTTATAATTAGCACTGCATTTTCTTCCGCGGGCAATCGGCGCATAGGGCTCCACGCACGACACTGTCAATTTTCCGCCAAACGGCAGACCGTAGATCTCTGGCTTTGTTTGATAGGCCGTCAACTCCATATCGCCCATGAATTCCTTCTTGGCACTGGGCATTCGGCAAGTAAAAAAGCCGCGAATCGATTCATCGCAAGCGTTATATGTGTTTTTTAGCCCAACAAAATCCGATTCATAACTTCGCTGCATTCCGGAGTTAGGCGACTCACTTGCAACTATACTCAACTTCTCGGTGCGCATGCTAAACGCGATATCCCCATCACTATTTACTAGAGGCTTATATTTGAATGGAAGAGAGAATGCGCTACCCCAGATCGGATTATCTGGGCATCCTTCCAGTTCAGATGGATCTGGACGCTTCGGTAGTGTGGCGCGCTCTTCTTTACTCATCCCGCGAATAGAAAGAGGTTCCTCGTAAGGAATCCTGAATACTCGCCTCCCCGCAGCGAAATAAACCATCCCCTGTGCATCCCGCTTGCATTTAGAGGGATCGTAAGCAACTGGGGCGTTAGGCGTATTTTTTTCAGTGCTCGCCTCTTTTTGCCCAATCCCGCTACTAGAAAATTCCAACTGCCTCTCGGACAGAATGTATTTAACAACCCCCGCAGCGACCGCTAGCATTAGCAATGCGATCACAGCTTTAATTTTATATTTTTTAAACATTGCCTGCTCCCTGTATAAGAGTATCGAATTTGGTTATTACGAATAATGTAATGCAGGTGCAGTCTGCACGGAAATGTTGATTGGTTGCGCTCATGCTAAATCAACCACAGCTATGGCTGACGTGTGTTTCACCCTTTCACCCACAATTAATTGTTGATAACTGTTTAACCCTTGACTCAGAGAGAGCTGCTGCGCACTGCGCCAAGCGTTCTGCGTGCAGGCACTAAAGCCCGATTTATTATTCAGTGCGGTGATTAAAGTCTCACTCAACTTGGCGGAATCAAAGAAATCCACCAATAAGCCGTTATACCCATGCTGAATCACCTCGCGCACCGGCGCCGTATCCGAGCCAATAATCAAACAGCCGCTGGCCATGGCCTCCAGCAGCGACCACGACAACACGAAGGGATAGGTCAGGTACACATGCGCCGCCGATACTTGCAGCACCTTTTTGTAAGTCGCGTAGGGCACCTTGCCGAGAAAGTGCACGCGGTTTAAATCCAGCGGCTGCTCTGCCGGAAACTGTTCCGCCAGCAGTTTGCTGCGCCAGTTGGGCGCATCTTTGGGCTGGCTGCCGTAACTGACGCCATCGCCGCCGACTATCACTACTTGGCAGGTCGGGTGCTGTTTGAGCAGCAACGGCAAGGCACGCATAAAGCGGTGAAAGCCCCGATACGGCTCCAGGTTACGGGCCACGTAAGTGACTATCGGCATGCCGGCGTGCAGCACCGCGCCATTCGGTAGTTGCAAACTGGCCTGCGGGTCGGGCCCTAGCGCGGCGGTGTCGATGCCCTCGTGAATGACCTGGATTTTGTCCCGGTAAGCCGCTGGATGCAGACTGTGCTGCCAGTGTGTTGGGGTGATGGCCTGGTCGCAATTTTCTAGGTTGAGCAGGTGCAGAGCATTGCGCGAGCGGATGCGTGCCGCGCCATTAATATCCAACGGAAACTCCGTGTCGAAGTTCGCATCGGCCCCGTGCGAGTGGTAGTAGAACTCGCAAAAATGAATCAGCTTGGTATCCGGGAACGCCTCTTTGGCATACAGCGTCTCACCCCAGCCTGGGTGGGCAACGATGACATCCGGCTGATAGCCTTTGCGCTTAAGGTCCAGCAGCAGACGCAGGACTTCTTGGCCATGCAGCACGGCGTCTTCAAACGAGCGCGCATAGGGGTGGGTACCGGCACTGGCCGGACGATGCGGTTTATAACGCAGCAGCCGCACCCCCGGTAGCCCCGGCGCGTTGTCGCGGCCGATGGCCAGCACCTCTACACCCGGCTGCTGGGCCAGATGCTGGGCGATATGCTTGAACTGTCCGGGGAAGTTCTGGTGGATAAACAGAATACGCATCAGGCCTGCCTCCATTCCATCCGCCCAGCCTCGGCCTCGAGCACGGTCATCAGCCGAGCAAGACTATCCGCTGGCGAGTTCAAGCACTGCGCATAGTCCGCCGCTCGTAACCGAGCCTGCTCGAGCTGACCGGTATCGATCCTTAGTCCGGGTGCGGTCTGATCCGTCTGCGGCACGACCGCCAACTGCAGCGCAGTCAACGCCCGGGCCGTGCGGATCTGCTCGACATGGGATGGCAGCAGCAGCAACGGTTTACCAGCACGCATGGCTCGGCTGACGGTGCCCACACCGGCATGGCAAACCACCCACGCACACTCGTCAAGAACGTTGCCAAGATCCAATGGCTCCTGACTGATGCTGATCGAACCAAGCGTCTGCAGCCGGCGCAACTCAGCTACCGGCCAGAACGGTAAATAGGCCAGCAGCCGGTCACCTCGTCTCAGGCACCACTCCAGGACGGGGATGGCGTGCGGATGATTCGGTTTCAGGTAGGCAAACACTTTACGGCCAGCACCTGCGGGCCAATCCAGCGTACGGCCAGGGCTGTCTGCGTAAATCGGCCCTAGGTGCCGCTCGGGTGAGTGGTTACCGAAGTGATTGAGTGCCGGCCAAGTCAGCCAATAGGTTGGCACTTCAAATAGCTGAGCGAAGTGTTGCAATGGTGGAAGGTTCAATTGCTGCAACGCCGAGTTAATCACCTGTAACGCTCGCGCTTCGCGCCGCAACAATTCGTCGTGACCTACCGGCTGCCAGGAACGCAGGGCCGGCATAGGGTTACTCGGCGGCGGCACAAAAAATCCGTTGTCCAGGCAAATACAGCGTAACCCGCCGTATCGCGCAGCCAGTGCGGCTGTTGGCGCGGCTTCGCTGATGACCGCATCAGGCTGGAGCAGGTCAAACAAGTTACGCCAGGCCTGCAACAGACCGGCAAGCCGTGCTGGGTTGTCGTAGCCACTTTCCCGCAGGAGATCCGCGTGATTGAGCGGCGCTTCAGCCGAACGAAAGCCTGCCGGTTGAGGTGCCTGATACCACGCGATGTCCATCCCGGCAAAGTAACGCTGGGCATGGCAAACGTCTTTGAGCACCACGCTCACTCGATGCCCCCGCTGCCGCAAGCTGTGCGCGACGGTCGCCATCTGGCTGATATGCCCTAGATCGGCACCAATTTCCCAACACAGCACAAAGTGCTTAACCATAGCTCGCTCCATGCGGCTGTTTCTTGCGCGACTTTAGCGCTCTTCGAGACTTTCGCTGGCGTACTGCTGCAACGGACTCAAGAAGTAATCGATCACCTTCCTCTTATCCGTCTTCACTTCCGCCCGCACCGCCATGCCGGCCGACAGAGGGATTTGCTTGCCGGCTACCTTGATGCTGTTTTCTTTCAGCTGAATGCGGGTGCTGTAGAGCAGGCCGCGCTTTTCATCTTCGATGGCGTCGTTGGAGATGCTCACTACCGTGCCGTGCACCACGCCGTATTTGGTGAAGGTAAAAGTCTCTACCTTGATTTCTACCTCTTGGCCTGGGCGGACGAAACCGATGTCTTTGTTCTCGAGCATGGCCTCGACTTCCATCGGCTGGTCGCTGGGCACTATGACCATCAAGGGTTGTGCTTCGGTGACCACGCCGCCGTCGGTGTGAATCGCCAGCTGTTGCACAGTGCCGTCCACCGGGGCGGTGAGGCGGGTGAGTTTGTTGCGTTGCTCGGCTTTTTTAAGTTCCTGTGCCAAGGCCGTGGCCCTTTGCGCGGCCTCATGCTGCAAGTCGAGCATGGCGCGGCGGGTCTGGGCCAGTACGCCTTGCTGGCGACGTTCGGCTTCTTTTTTTGCGCCGAGCAACTCGCGCATACGGGCTTGCTGGACTAACAGATCGCGGTCTTGATCCATGCGTGCCTGCTCTTTCTCCAGCCAGGCGTGCTTGCCGATGATGCCCCTGTCCAGCAGGCGCTTGTAGTCATCGGCTAACTGCGTGGCAATCGGGATGCTTTGTTGCAGGGCGGCGACCATGGCGCGGCTTGCTTGGATCTCGGCCGTTTGCCGCTCGATCTGTGCATCGCCCTGATCTAATGCACTGCGCAGCTCTTGGTATTGGCCTTGCGCCCAGCGTTGGGCGGCTTGTTGCTGCTCGGGGCTGGCTTGGGGGATCAGTGGCGCCAGCGAGGTGGGTTCGCCATTGTTTTGCATGGCCGCCAGCAGCACGGTGGCGCGAGCACTATCAACCTGCGCGGCGAGCAGGTCGCTGTGCAGCCGCTCGACATCGGCGCCGGTGATCTGCGCATCCAGCTCCACCAGTAAATCGCCGGCCTTCACCTGTTGGCCGTCGTAGACGTGGATGGCTTTGACCACCGCCACTTCGCTGGGCTGGATGATTTTGGTCTTGCCGCTGGGGACTATTTTGCCGCTGGCGGTGGCAACCACGTCGATCTCACCGACACAGGCCCACAGCAACGTCAGGGCTGCAAACGCCATGATGGTCCAGAGAATGTAGCGCGGCGCCGGGTGTACGGGTTTTTCTTGCAGGGCCAGGGCGGCGGGCAGAAACTGCACCTCATGGCTCATCCGTGGCGGCGCGTCCATGGCTTTACGGTTTTGCCAGGAGTGACGCCATGCGCTGCGGTAACGGTTGAGTAACTCGCGTTTGGCGCTCATGGGCGGGCTCCCAAGAGAGCATCGCGGATAAATCCGCTCCTACAGGTTGGTGCGTAAGAAGGGCTTAGCGAGCGGCGTTGCTCCGACAGATGGATCGCGAGGCAGCAGCCGTTCCTTACGGCTAACTGCACTTCCCACATCCATGTGGGTCGCAGGCTCGCTCCTACACATTTAACTGCGCTCATGCGGCATCTCCCTGTTGCAGGCGGTGCAAGCGCGAGTAATGCCCGGCTTGGTGGCTGAGCAGTTCGCTATGGCTGCCTTGCTCGACGATCTGCCCACGGTCCATGACGATGATGCGGTTGGCATCGCGCACCGCAGACAGTCGGTGGGCGATGATGATCACGGTGCGGCCCTTGCAGATGATCTGCATGTTTTGCTGAATGATCCGCTCGGACTCATAGTCCAGGGCGCTGGTGGCCTCGTCAAAAATCAGAATCCGTGGGTTGCCGATAAGTGCACGGGCGATGGCCACCCGCTGGCGCTGGCCGCCGGACAAGGAGGCGCCGTGTTCGCCGACTATGGTGTCGTAGCCTTCCGGCAGTTCCAGAATAAATTCATGGGCACCGGCCATTTTCGCCGCATGCATTACCGCCTCGATCGGCGCGCCGGGGTCGGTCAGGGCGATGTTTTCGCGGATGCTGCGGTGAAACAGCATGTTGTCCTGCAGCACCACGCCGATCTGCCGGCGCAAGGAAGAGACATCGGCCAAGGCCAAGTCCATGCCGTCCACCAGCACTCGCCCACGTTCTGGGGTGTAGAGGCGTTGCAGCAAGCGGGTCAGGGTACTTTTGCCGGAACCGGAGCGACCGACGATGCCGATCACTTCACCCGCCGCAATAGTCAGGCTGATGGCACGCAGCACCTCGGAGCCATCCGGGCGATAGCGAAACTGCACCCGATCAAACTCGATCTGACCTTTGAGGGGCGGCAAGGCACTGCGACTGGCCTGCGACAACTCGGTGCGGGTATTCAGGATGTCGCCGAGGCGCTCGACTGATACGCCGGTTTGCTGGAAATTACTCCACAACTGGGCCAGGCGCATGATCGGCTGGGAAACCCGACCGGCGAGCATATTAAAGGCGATCAGTTGGCCGACGGACAGATCCCCGTCGATCACCAAGCGCGCCCCAAGCCACAAGGTGGCGACCGTCACCAACTTGCCGACCAGCGACACCGCCTCGTTGGCCATGGCCGAGAGATTCTGGCTCTTGAAACCGGCAGCCACGTAGCCAGCCAATTGGTTGTCCCATTTGCGGGTGACTTGCGGCTCGACCGCCATGGCCTTGAGGGTGTCGATGCCGTTGATGGTTTCGACCAAGAAGGCCTGATTCTCAGCACCACGGCTGAAGCTTTCATTCAGGCGGGCACGCAACGCCGGGGTAATCAGCAGTGCGATCAAAAAGTAGATGGGCAAGGACGCCACCACCACCAGCGTCAACCAGCCGCTGTACATGGTCATCACGGCGATAAACACCACCGAGAACAACACGTCGAGCAACAGGGTGATGGCGTTGCCGGTGAGAAAGCTGCGGATATTTTCCAACTCGCGCACACGCGCCACCGAGTCGCCCACCCGTCGCGCCTGAAAATACGCCAGTGGCAGGGTTACTAGGTGGCGAAACAACTTGGAACCCAACTCCACGTCGATGCGGCTGGCGGTGTGGGCGAACACATAGGTACGCAAGCCGCTCAAGGCGCTCTCGAACAACATGATGCCCAGCAGGCCGACAGCGATCACGTCCAAAGTGGTGAGGCCGCGATGCACCAGCACCTTGTCCATCACCACCTGGAAAAACAGCGGAGTCAGCAGGGCAAATATCTGCAGCACGAAGGACACCAACAGCACTTCGCCCAGCAGCTTGCGGTACTTGACGATGGCTGGGATAAACCAGGTGAAGTCGAACTTGCTCAGCTCGCCGGCGAGGCTGGCTTGGGAGGTAATCAGCATCAGCTCGCCAGTCCAGCGTGCCTGTAACTCCTCGAAACTCAACACTTCCGGGCGCTGCACCAGCGGGTCGTGGATCAGGGCTTTGCCGTCGTCCAGGCGGGCGATGATGAAGAAACGACCGTCTTGGCTGACGGCAATCGCGGGAAGTGGGGTGTGTTCCAGACGCTCGACCTTGCTGCGGACGAACTTGGCTTTTAGATCCAGCTGTTTCGCCGCCAGCAGCAACTCGGGCTTGGCAAACTGCCGGCCGTTGTCGAGGTATTCGTGAGCGAGCTGCTCAGGGGAGGCGGCGACATTATGAAAGCGCGCGAGCATGACCAGGCAGGCAAGGCCCGTGTCGGCCTCAGCTTGAATAGCCGATTCTGGGTGTTCGTCGTGCATCAGAGTCCCTTCTTCTACAGCATCCATAGCCGCTGACCGATGTTCGCCGGGTGACACTAGCCTGCGAACCTAACGGCTGAATTAAGCAAGGGGGAAGTGTCGAGAAACTGACAACATTCTTGCCTGCACAAATAACGTTAAAAATACGACGCGCGATAGTAGCCAAATGACATCTCACGATCAAGGCAATCACCCTGAAAGGTGGCGTGGTTCATAGCTTAGCCGGGCAGATCGTAGGCAGATGACAAAGCCACGAGACAGGGTGATCGCTCTCATGGTCAATAGCGTGCAATTGACTGGTCAAGTTCACTGCAAACAGCTGGTCAGATGAAATGCAAATGAGTGGTCAAGTTCATGCAATTACGCATTCAACAACCAGCTATCCCCGGTAGAGTTTGAAACGCGACATTTATTGAGCTTGGAAAGTGTCTAGGAAATCCGGGGCGATTCAGTGAACGGTGAATGTCTCATTCGTATTCCATCCTCAGATCTTGGGCTTGAGCCACAAGATCATTCATTGCTTGGCGGCTTTCAGCTGTCCTGCGCTGCTTGTAGTCCATCAGATCGACGAACTTCACGCGGCGATGAAGACCAACTTTGGTATGCGGGATGGCGTTCTCATCCAGCAACGTCACCAGATGCCGACGAGAGGCGCTAAACAGATCCGCCCCTTCCTGAGTGGCAGGCGCCACATAATTCACCACTTTCGCCAAGAGAGCTCTTCGTCGCCGAAGGCCAAAGGCCAAAAGCCACCATAAGGCTAACCGAAATAACGATTTTCCCCAGGCTGACAGGATGGCGAACTTGCTTGACTGCAGCGAAAAAAATTTTCATGCTGTCTCTACGTCATGACGGTGGCGTCCAGCTCTAGTCCAGTGAAGCCCTGTGCACCGTCTCTTCACCACCTACCTAAGCAGCCACCTTGATTGGCCGGCGACTTCTAGAGCTACGCAGGCCATGAGAGATTTGGCCCATGAAAGAACTTCCTGATACACCATCCTTAGCTTTTTTCAAAGCTGATGCCAAGATTCTACACAAGAAGGCAGCTGCTTTGACTCGCTTAGAATCTCAACATGCTCGAGAGGTTCGGAGTGTCAACTACACTACTTGTCTAGAGTCTCTTGCAAGCGGGTATGGTTCTACATACCGAAGCATAGCCTTCGAAGAGCGCTTGATTTCCAAGTATATCTCGCACTCGTTCAAGAAGGGCTTCTGGAAAAATCCTTTTGATGGCAGTTATCAACGCGGTCGTTTTTTACTGCAATTCGATGCAATAGTTGAAACCTTACGCGACGGAGTTCCTTTAGCGAAGGCGGCCGAGAGAAGAGAAATAGATTTTGCTAAGTTTCATTTTAGCAACCTGCTCTTTTCAAAAGTATCCACAGTTTTGAGCATAAAAAAACTGCCAGACTTCAGTAGGATTGAGGCGCCAGGGAGCCTGATAGAAAGTTCGTGGTTGCAGGATGTAGAGAGCTTAAGCGAGGCAAATTTCAAGGATGCCAAATTTTACAATATTACCTGCGACCCTATTGTGAGACCTGGTGTCAATTGTTATAGAGCAGACTTCAGCGGTGCGGATCTGCGTGGCGCTGATTTCAGAGACTCTTACCTGCGAGGCTCATTCTTCAAACGAGCTCTGCTTGAAGGGGCAGACTTTCGAAATTCAAACATCTACGAATGTAACTTCACTGGAGCTAAAGGACAGTTTGTAACTGGTTTCGTGGAAAATTCCGAGTGGTTCGTTGAACCCGTCAAAAAACACAAAGCCTATTGACTCGAAGAGGTTAGCCATTTAATAAAATTGGCTAACCTCAGCAGAGTATTAAACTGCTCTGCTTTATATCACGCATGCATTGAGAGGAGAGCCTACGTGTGCAGTAGGCACGGGGGCCAAAGCAAAGGTGGGCTTGTAATGAGGGGGAGTCCATATACGGACATTGGCGACTTATAGCTTCTGGCCGAAGGCTACCGGCGGCGAGAGACTGCTTTCTATAAAATCAACGAGTCGGCAGTCAGCGGCGCTGCCGCTCTGCATAAAAACACACTCACCAACAAAGCCAGGGCCACGCTGGAGCTGGCTGCACGACCACGGCACTCGGAGCTACCGGACATAGATCACCATGACACTGCATTAGAATACGGCTCACCACCTGGAGTATCGGATGCGGCATCAACGAGCATCTTACGAGCTTTTATATCTCTCGTTAGACGAGCGTAACTTTTAGCTGGCCATTTATTACGAACGTAGGTGTCCGCCACTAATAAACGAAGTCGAAGCCCAACATCTCTGCTCGCAAACCAACCGACCTCAGGCAACCATGACACTAGAATCTCTCGCGCTTGCCCGTGCAACCTGCCACTCAAAACTCTGTCGTGTACGGCATCGAAAAGCATCTCGACTGCCTTCCATCCTTCATCACCGCCCGAGACAAGTGCTAGCGTCAGAATGAAGCTATTGAGCGTGTCCTCTTGATCACCCCATAGGTCATTCGAGACTTTTTTGAGCGCGTCAACCCATGGTCCTGGACCAGCAGTTATCACCTCTGGCTTAAACCAACCTAGTGAATCTGCAAGTTTGTAGAGCAGGCTGGCACGTGTAATTAAAACCATTATTTCCGGGTTGAGCAGGACTTTCGGTCGACGCGCCAATTCCTTTGCCCAAACCCCGGCAACATTTGCATTCGGATCATTTGAAGCCTGGATAACTTGAGCAGCGGTGATAATAGGGAACTGCTCAAACGCAACCACTGCGAGTCTTTCGTCCTTGCGCGGTAGCAAGCGAAAAATCAGGTCCGACAGGCCTTTGATCTCCCGAGGTACCAATCGAAGCTGCTCTGCTAGGGTTACGTCGTCGAGCTCAAGCGCGGCATCCTCAACCAAGAGCTCCGGCCGCTCCTGAAATATGCGCCCCCGAACGTGCGGATAGCCGCTAGTAAGAGCCCAAAACTCAGACGCTTCAATCTGAGATGTTGCGGCTTCGAAGATCAAGCTACCCAAAGAGTCGGTGGCAATTGCAGTAATCTCTCCAAGATCAAGGAGTTCGGACGACTGTTCTGGCCACAATTTTTTCAGCCTGACGACCCCAGTCTTGGTTGGAGGTGGGAAGTCGGGATCGTCCTGATACAAAAGCTTGCAGAGCAGTACGGCTTGCGCGGAAGAGACCAAAACTCCGTCGACGAGATCCTGCTTGAGTAGCCCAGCGTCCTCCTGACCAGGGAAGGAATTCCGTACAGTGTTAATCAAGCGCGACGCGGTGATTTTTTCCTGGGGCGAACTGTTCATCTCTTTGATTTCGATGAGCGGCCTGAAAGAACTGCGCTGCCGGCGAACGTCTTGACCATAACGCCAGAGAAAACGACGCAGGGATCCTTTTGTACCGTCCTGAACATCCGAAGCTGCAACGGAAAGCCAAGCAATGTCAGCCTCCTCGCTCCTAGTCTTAACTGCTTCCGGGCGCAGCCCCAGGACCGCCGTGATGTCAAAACGGGCTACGCCAGGTGAACGATGCACCTGCGAGGCGGAGGTCTGAAAACGAAGATTGCGCCGAAGTCGCGGCCACTGTTGCGACCACACTGCAAAAAGAGGCCCGTCAAGCTCACCTGGCGACGCGACTTCAATCGCTGACTCACCTTTCGCATACAGCGCAGCGAGCAGCCGCCTCACAATGACGTCATCTATCGGCGCACTTGAATTGGCAATGAGGGAGGCCTCTATCGCTAAGGGCTCGCGATAGCGGGCCGTATCAGCAGGGTTAGCCGGTCGAATAACGAGCTCTTGTAGTACCGACAACTGTTCGATCGACTCAAGGAAGGCAGGCTCGATAAGCAACGCATGGGTCCAGACGCACCCCGGCCGAGACATCTCTGGCGCTGGCCATGTACGCATGAGGACGTAGCGCCCAATAGTAGGTACCGGTATGCCCGTCCAGTAGCCTTCAGAGCGGCCAAAGACCGTCCCTGGAGCAAGATCACTCAGTTCGGTAAGGAAAGATGTTTCTGACCCAAGAGGCAGTGAGGATGCAAGCAGTTTATGGCCGTCATCGTATCCAAATAAGCATTGATCGAGTTTCATTGGCCCGCCGACATAAGCCAAACAAGCGGGACTGTCAGATCGTTGCCATCGCTTTCAGGCCCGGCAATCTGAATGCGTCTGCTAGGCATCAGTTTCGCAGCCTCATCGACGGCCGGAGTGTCCTCAAGATCAACGCCCTGAGCCGAAACGCCGTAAACCTCATGTCGGAATGACGTCTCGTTTGCTCTCAAGAATTGATCGACAAGTGGCATGTGCCTGGCCAGCCATTGCCGGGGAGTAAGCTCCATATCTCTAGCGAGATCCCAAGCTGAAATTAATACCGCGAGACGGCGACAACGCGATTCGAAGGGAGGGCGTAGAAGGTCGCTGAGTAGCTGAACGATCTTGACCTGCGCAGGCAGAAGCTTTGGTTCCCACTCTCGTCCATGAGTGGGATTAGACGAATTGCCTTCAGCGCCAAGATCCGCTTCGCCTGATCCTAGCTCTATGGCATCCCCATCAGGCAGTCTTGCATTCAACTCGACAACGGAAAGATTGTCTTCTTTCACATCTGCGCTGACAAAAAACAGAATTCCATCGTCCTCGGAAACCTCCCTTAGAAACTCGGGACGGCAGCGACGCTCCACGATCTGACGATCAAAGACCTCACCGGCAAGATCTGGAAAGTAGGCCATGCCGCGCACACCAGTTTCTCGATTCCGGAGGTTTATCGTCACATTCATGTCGCCGACGTGTGACGTCCGAGGCACCTTCTGAAAAGTCCGCCACGCTTCGGAGATTTTATTGAGATACGCCAAGTCACCACGGTAACCATCTAGCGTTAAGCGGCAGTCGGTCTCCTCAGACTCAATGAGGTGCCAGAGCGCAGCTAAGAAAGTGGTCTTGCCTGACGCAGGCAACCCCATTATGACGAAGCTCGCGTTCATTGCAGCATTCCTCTTAACAGGAGACGGTCAAATTCATCCGTCAGATCTGGCTGTACAACATCATCAATGGGTAGGGGTTGCGGAGGAGTTAGCCAGCTTCGAAGGAGCGGGGCAAGGCCAGTAGCAGGGTCGACAACCCCATCAGGGTCGCGAGCGGCGGTTCGAAACGCCGATACCTGGTACGTTCCACCGAATGCTGCGATAAGACGATTCTCAAATTCGGTCAACGCTTCAAGAGCCGCAGCAGCCTCCGCCCCATCCAACAAATCGAGCTTAGTAGTTACAAGCTGAACCTTTGTGCCCGGCTTAATGGTTCCGGTCTCATCTAGCGCACGAATGATATGCCGAGTCGAAGCGAACACCTCCGCTCGCTTACGAGCGTCCAGCACTCGCTCGCCATCGATGATGAACGCAATAGCAGCAGCCTTGCGAAGTTCGATCATCTCGACAGCGCGTTCTGGATTATCGCGAATCTCGCGATAGATTTCGCCGGCACGTTCGGAAATCAGAAGATCGGTACGGCGTTGAAAATCGGACTCGTCGGACACGGCTAAATGGAAAAAACGCAAGCCATCTTGAGCTGAAGTCCGCGGAGTATCTGGGCGTTCAGCGCCCGACTCGGCTCGTGACTGAAAGCTCTTCATTTCGAAGCCCAAAAGGCTCAGGCTATGGCAAAAGAAAGTATCGGCAAAAGGGCCACGAAGGAATCGCTCGTAAATTTCGGCAACCAACGTAGTCTTGCCGCCATTTCGCTCTCCGACCACTGCGATTACCGAAGCTTCACGCCAACGCAGTAGCTCGTCAGCGTCCTCCAGCGACAACATTGCTGACGAAGGCAGTGTTGTCCAACGTTGATCAGGTTCGAAAACCTGCTCTGTAACCGACTGCTCAAAGACATCAACGTCATCGTCAATTTCATCACGCTCGTCTGTCACAGAAGTTGCCCTAAAAGATGTTCACGATAAAGTTGCTCCGCAAGCGAAAGCGGTTCGAAACTGATCGAAGCATCGAAACCGGTTACAGCTTTAAATCGCGCATGCCAAGCACCTGGACCTATAGTTCGAGCCAAATCAATTGCTGCCGTAATTGGAGCGAGCCTCGGCGGTAACTTTGCATTGATCTGCAGCTTTTCAATATCCACTAAAGCTATGCTGTCAATAGTCGTTGAAAGCTCACGTGTCTCCGATCCTTTCGCCTTCTTGGAGATGGCGATTACCCGCTCCAGCATGGCCGGCGCAGCGACTGGACCGAGTTCAGAGCATGTAGTTAAGGTGCCCAGATCAATGGCGCCAACAAGTGCTGCCTGCTGAGGGTCAAATTTTGTAAACCCTCTCTCCAGCAATCGGCTGTGCCCGCCAATCAGCCACCAGAGCATTTGTGTTTCTTCACGCATCAGCTTCATCTGACGATCAAGTTCGGCCAACGCGTTATTGGACTGAGCAACGATAGCTTTACCCGAATTCTGCGCTTCGGTTCTGACCTTACCGAGCACTGCTGCAAGCTTCGCCCAGTCACTCTCAGTAGCGGTATTTGCAATATCCTGAGCAAGATCTTTGAAGGCAGTTGGAGCAATCTTCTCAACCGCCGCCGGCGAGCGATTCTCCACCGACCGGATACCAAGAGCCTTCTTGGCGCTAGCAACGAGCCACTCTGCCTGAGAGGGTGGGCGCTTCCCCGCAACATGCCCCACAGTCACAGCAAGGATTGCTATGCAATTTCCCCCTGCCACTAGCTGATCTAGCATAGCTGCAGCTAACACTCGTGCCTCGCGCGCGTTGTTCACTAGGCTAAAACTTGCATCCTCCTTAACAAATTCGTCTCGAAACCACCCTAGATCGACGTCAGGGCTTTCGTAATAGGTAGCCGCCAAGTCCAAAATTTGTTGATCAGTGATGTTTGTAACGATGCGTTTAGACGACTCGCATCGATGAGTAATCAACTGAGCATTGGGCGTGAGACCCGCTTCGGCATATCGGTCCGCAAATGTAGGTTGACTCATTTTCTGTCCTTTCATCCTTGTTCTGCTGAAGATACTGCTTCGGCGAGCGCCTCAAGCCTGCCGCGCTCATGCGCGCGAATGAAGACTCGCCGAAAGCGCTCGTGATCGGGAAGGCGCATGTCCTCTTCTTCCAATAGATCCAACCTTCCTGCGATCTCAGATTTTTTGCTGAAGGAAAGTTTGTAGAAGCGAAGACCTAAATCTCGGAGGGTGTTCATCGCATCTCCTTCCTCGATAGGCATCGCAACTGGCCCTGCCACAAGCGTCGGCAGAACCGCTGAGAAAGCGGTTTGGCTCGGAGCTGGGCGCCAGCTCTCAAGCGAAATTGCATGCTCGAACACAGAAGAGGCTCTGTCCATTTTTGCGTGGAAGCCACCAGGAGCCGATTGCCACACTCTTACATGCGCTCGAATGTTCAGGATCCGCCTGTCGGGCCCGCCCTCAACCGCGAGTTCGATCAAATTATATCCTGGCTCCCACCCAGACTCCTGCAGATCAGGTTGAGCTGCACTGGCTGTCAGCCTGATGTAATCACGGTTCATATCAACTCGGTTCGTGTGAACATGACCAAAAATTTGCAAATTCGCGACGTCATTAAGGTGGTCTTCCAGAACACGAGCCTGACGTATCCAGGACAAATGATGGTGCGCTACAACCACGTTCACCACACCATCCTCTCGGAGAATCTGCATGCTGGCCGGGTCAACGAACAAGTCACGCTCCTGATCACGACTGCTCGACACAAACGAGGTATTCAAGCCCCAAAGACGTAAGGTCGAACCATCGTTGAGCTTGAGGTCGCGCATAGCGCGGGTCCGTTCGGGAGGCAATAAATCACAGAAAAACTGCAGGGCAAATTGATTGTAGTTGTCCAGGCTACGGTAAAGCAGACGGCACGCTTCCGGATCCCTCATTTGCCTGGCAATCTCAGCACTGGGGTTATCTGCGTGCTTGATCCGGTCATGGACCAATTGGACAAGGTTGTGATCCGCCGACGAGCGTACTACGTCATGGTTTCCCGGTACGACAAAGACAGATGCCATTGGGCAACCACAGGCCTCGCAGAGCGAGCTGAGCCAATTCGTGGCGTAGGTATATTCGTCAGGATCGCCTGCGAAGGCGATGTCACCGGAGACGACGATCGCATCTGGGGCGCCTAGCTGCCCGCATTGACGCACCACGTCCCGAACCAGCTCATGCCGCAGGTGATAATTCGGATCCTGAACAGTGCCAATCTCGTCCTTACGGAAGTGAATGTCTGACAAATGTAGTATTAGCAAAATGCCACTCCCTTGGGCTTTGACGCATCCTAAGTGATGTCAGCACGATGTGGAACTTGAATCGCCCCTGGTTTCGTAGACGGCTTCGAGCGGCTGCTTTTGGCTGTGGACTCAACAGATCGATGCTTACTATGAGGGCGTATTCGGTGAGCCGCAAATATGGATATGAATGCATGGGGCCAGCACACATGCGGGTGTTCGAGTCAGTGCAATGAAGCTCTAGCAGCAGAGCGTTCATGTTTTACCGGCGCAGCGTATCAACTCAAACCAGCAGGCCGTATTAAATCTTCCGGCTCCAACAGGTGTAGGCGCTGCACCAACTTGAACACCCTGCTGGTCTAACCTGATACACCAAACCGGAAAGGCCTGAACACCCTGCCGCACCAAATGACCGGAAACCATCCGTAAACGACCGCTACGAAATGCGATTAAATAAACTTAATCGAGCCTTAAAAAAGCCCAGCGCATGGCTGGGCTTGGGACTTCTTGGGCAGGAGGGAAGTTAATCTGTTCGGTTATTAAGTGCCGTGAAGTTCAATTGCATGACAAAACTGCTTGTCGACTTTACTTGCCATGAGTCATATTCACTACATTGCAGTTATATTTGTTTATTGTGATATTAACAACTCCACCTTTATCCGTATGAAGCGTACCTACCACATCCCATAAATCCCCATTCGCAGTCGCAGAATACGGCCTCTGAATCTCAGATCTTTCTTTTCCGTAATATATAAATGTAATTGTTTCAGCTATTCTCTCTGCATCCTCTGCAGTTTTTAATATTACTTGCCGCTCCCCTGCGCACACATTAGATACAACAAAAACGAGCACGAAAAAAAGTGACCCTATAAATCTCTTCATCGCTTTCATCTTTGCACTCTCCCGCCAACAGTACTTACTTCGCCACCAAGTGGAATTCCATTTGGTTTATATATTTTTACCGACCCAGCCGGAGTGCCAAGATAACCAGGAACACCCTCTTGATCATTGCCTTTTTTATCACCATCAGAGAAGTGCTCATTATCAAACCCTGGATCATTACTACCATGCGTATGGTAGTCGCCGGAGTTAGTTGTTCCATTTAGGCACGCGCCAGTTTTCGTTTCAGCTTGAGAACCGGGAATTGGGCTGGTGTAGGTATACGCCCCTGATTCGCACTGGCATATTCTGCCTCCGTACTCTCGCCCCTCAGAAATTGACTGGTCATTAATATCCAATATCGCTTGAATGCCCGCATCATCTCTTCGTGGGTACTCATCGCCAGGGGCTAGTCCCCAGAAATCTATTCGGCTAAGCGGATTACCCATCACATACCCATAGGTATTGAGCCCCCCGCCCAAGCCAATCGGGTCACTTTCAACGTACCGACCGGTGTTGGGGTCGTAATCCCGGAAGTAGTTGTAGTTCAGGCCGCTGTGGCCATCGAACTGCTGGCCGGGGAAGCGTAGCGGCATGTCGAGGACGATGCCGTCGCCATCCACATCACCATTCGCTGTACCTACACCAAAGGCGTCGCTGTTCCAGCTCCACAGCAGTTTCTGGCTGGCGTCGGTGGCTTGGCGTGGGGTGTTGAGGTGGTCGTTGTGCAGGTAGTAGGTATTGCTGCTGGCCACGCTGCCGTTGCTGGCGAACTTCTGTTCAATCCCCGCCAGTGGCAATCCGTCGAGCCAGATCCAGTATTGCGCCAAGGTCTTTTTGCCGGTGGAACCGTACTTCACTTGGCCGAGCAACTGGCCATCGGCGCCATACAGGTAGCTGTAGGTGGCGCTTGGGGTGGCGGGGTTGGTGCTGCTGTACACCCGCTTGAGGGTGCGCTGGCCGAGGGCGTTGTAGCTGTAGTTGGCGTACGGGTTGGTGGGGTTGCGCACCCCGCTCAGACGGCCTTGCTCGTTGTAGATGTAAGTGCGGCTGGTGGACTGCGTCAGGGTGTTGCCGGCGGCATCGAGGGTGAGCACGGTGCTGCCGTTTTTCTGCAGGCGGTTGCTGTCGGGAGCAGTGACCAGAGTCTGGGTGGCGACCTTCTTTTCTACGCCGGCGGTGGTGGTGTAACTCAGGCGAGTTTTACGGTTGCCGGTGGCGTCGTAGCTGTAGGCTTTGCGGGTGGCTGCGGCCTTCTCTTCTGTGAGGCGATCAAGGGCGTCGTAGCTGTAGTTGAGGTTGCCGAACAGGCTGTGCTCGCGGCCTTTGATATTGCCGTTGGCGTCGAAGCTGTAGGTGCTTTTCCATGATCCCAAGACTTGCTCAGTAAGCTGATAGTCTTGGTCGTATTGGCGGTTGAGCTGGATGCCGTTGCCCCAGGTCAGGCTCTTCAGTGGGCCGAACGGCAGGTAACTGAGGTTGCTGGCGATGCTGCTGGCCGGCGCGCTGCCAATGGTCAGGTTAACGCCCGTCACTTGGCCGGCGCTGTTGCGTGGGTAAGTCACGCTAAAACCGCCGGGGTAGCCTATGCCGGTCAGTTGGTTGGCGTTGTCGTAGGCGTAATTGAGCAGTTCATCCTTGGGCAGCGTGGCCACCGTCAGTGAGCGGGCCTGTTGCAGCAAGTTGCCACGGGCGTCATAGCGGTAACCAATCAGCCCGCCGGAGTCTTGCAGGGCGGTGAGCCGACCGATGCCGAAGTTGCCGCCGGTGGTCATGTCATAAGCGTAGGTGACGTTGAGCGCCGGGTTAGCCGGGTAGGTTCGCTTGGTCAGACGATTGAGGGCGTCGTACTGATACAGGGTGACCACGCCACGGGCATCGGTTTTTTGCGTGACGTTGCCGGCGGCGTCGTGCACATAGGTACTGACGCCGCTGTCCGGGCTGCTCAGCTGGGTCAGGTTGCCGAGGCCGTCGTACTGATAATTGGTGGTGACGTTACGCGGGTCTTTGACCTGGGTGAGGTTGTCTTGGCCGTCGTATTCATAGCTGGTCACCCCTTTCATCCGGTCGGTGTTTTGCACCAGGCGATTGAGGGCGTCATAGGCCTTGGTGTTGACGTCGAGTGGATCGGTACTCAGCGGGGCGGTACTGACCGTAGGGTTGTCGTTGAGGTCGTAGGCCTGCTTGTGGGTTTGATTGCCGGCCCCCACGCTCTTAAGCAAACGGCCGAGTTCGTCATACACCCAGGTGTTTTGCTTGGTCAGGTTGTTGCTGGCGTCTTTCAGCCGTTGGGCAGTGCGGTTGCCCATGAGGTCGAGGCTGTATTCAACTTTCTCGCCGAGGTTATTGGTGATGGCGGTCAAGCGGCGGGCATCGTCCCATGTATAGGTCAGTGAACTGCCGTCGCCACGGGTGACCTGGGTGATGTCGCCCACTGCGTTGTGCTCAAAGCTGGTGACGCTGCCGGCGGTGCTGATCGAGGCCAGCCAGCCCTGCGGCGCGTAGGTCAGGCTGCTGCTGACGCTATTGGCATCGACCACGGTTTGCGGGTGGCCGAGGGCATCGAAGTTGCTCAGCGTGGTGACATGGCCCAGTGCATTGGTGACGCTGGTCAGGTGGCCCTGGGCGTCATAGGCGTAGCGGGTAATGTCCGAGACGTCCGTGCGCGGGCCGTCAGCGGTTTCGATCAAGCCAAGGGCTGTGTAGGTATAGGCCCAGCTGCGTTCGGCAGCGTGGGTCAGCGAAGCGCCAAGGGCGCTGCTGAGGGCGAGCGACAACAGGCTCGCGCGGTAGAGATGTTTATTCATAGTGAGTCCGTCCTTGGCTTAAAGGGCTGTGCTAGTGCTGGTCTGGCTTAACTGCCGACCTTGCGAGTCATAGGTGTAAGTGGTGACGCGGCCGGGTTCGGTGACCGTTAGCGGCAGGTTTAAGGTGGTGTGCCAGGTGGTGGTCGTGGTGCGGGCCTGCGGCGCGCCGGTGGCTTCGGTGCGACTGATCTCTAGGCCACGCTCGTTGTAGTCGTAGCTGGTGATGAAGCCCTTATTGTCGGTCTTGGTCTTGAGCAGGCCACGGGCGTCGTAGGTGAAGGTGGAGTTGCTGTTGGGGCAATTGGCTGAAGGTTCGCCATTGATTGCGGTGATGCGGTTGACACCTTGAATAACTTGGAACTGGTAGGTGGTGATCTTGTTCAGGGGATTGGTGACAGTACTGGAACCATCTGCGTTGTAACTAACCTTGGTGAGTTCAGCGTCGGCGGCATGCGAACTTGAAATGGCGCGACCTTTGGGGTCATAGGCCCATGTGGCAAAGCGTACGCCGCGCTCGTCGGTAATGCCGGTGAGTCGTTTGAAATCTCGACTATCTTCGTAATGATATGAACGCGTCTCTGTGAGACCGCTACGGGCGATGCTCCGCTTGCTCAGATGTTTATTGGAATCATAGCTATAACTGATTTTAACAGCGCCTACCGTTAGCTTGAGTGGCTGGTTTTGCGCAGCTGTATTAACCGTAAAATTTAAGATATTGCCATGATTGTCAGTAACACTCACCGCGAGATCATTACCATAAGTAAGCGTCTGAAACTCTTCGGCTGAGCGTGCCCAGCGAGTTAAGCGACCTTCGCTATCGAAACTAAATTTCTCTCTTCGTGGCGAGGTGTAGATCCATTGCCCGCTTTCTTGAGATAAGCGGCCAAGCTCATCCGGTTCAGAGTTTGCGATGTCTCCGCTCAGCGAAAAATAAGATTCGCGACCATCCGATCCAACTAAAATAATATTGCCTGGAGAAATCCGTAGGTGCGCCGAGTAATTATGGCGCCAGAGTCCGTCTTGGCTATTGTAAGTTCTAATAAATCGCAATGAAAATGATCTATTGTCGGTATAATCAAGCTCTTCTTGGAATTTGTTGCCAGTCGAAAAGTTTATCGGATTTCCAGTCGTCTTAGACGGTGGCGGAGAGCAGCTAAGATTATCGTCCGGGTTCCCGTTCTCCTTTGACGGATCAACAGAGTCGTCAGGGAGAGTGCAGTAAGTTGGTGCACTGGCGTTGTCAGGGTAATACCCGGCAGGGCATATTTTTATTATTTGCCAGGTACTTACCGTGTGGCCTGACCCACAAGCGGCATTTGTGTTTGGTATTCCCGAAATGGAAGTTGAATCACCCCACCAATTCCATTGATCGAATCCGCAGCCAGACATTCCATACGTCTTCAACCAAGATGAGTACGCCGCTGTTTTTAGTTCAATTGCCGTATTATAACCACCATACGAAAGCATAGGGCTTCGAGTTGCTGCAACCGCTGATGAAATGGTGGCGATGCTTAAGCATGCGAGTAATAACAATTTTATAGTTGAGCACTTTCTCTGGGCAAAGTGGACTGATTTATTTTTCCGATTTCCGGTGATTATTCTTAATAAACTAAAAAACATCTTCAATTTCCGTCCTTGGCTTATAGGGCTGTGCTAGCGCTGGACTGGCTGAGTTGCCGGCCCTGCGCGTCATAGGTGTAAGTGGTGACGCGACCGGGTTCGGTGACCGTTAGCGGCAGGTTGAGCGTGGCGTGCCAGATGGTAGTGATGGTGCGCGTTTGCGCTGTGCCGGAGGCTTCGGTGCGGCTGACTTCCAGGCCACGGGCGTTGTAGTCGTAAGTGGTGACGAAGCCTTTGTTGTCGGTCTTGGTTTTCAGCAGGCCACGGGCGTCGTAGGTGAAGGTGGAGTTGCTCATCGGGCAGCTGCCTAAGGCTTCACCCTCGATCGCACTGACCCGCTTGGCGCCATCGATGGTGACGAAGCGGTAGATGGACTTCTTGCCAAACTCATTGATGACTGTACTGGAACCATTGGCGTTGTAGACCACGTCGCCGTGCTCCACGCCGCCGGCATGTTCGCTGGAGGTGGCGCGGTCTTGGTCGTCGAAGGTCCAGGTGGTGAAGCGCACGCCACGCTCGTCGGTGATGCCGGTGAGCAGGTTGGGTTTATTGGCTATCTCGTAATGAAACAAGCGCTGCTCGGTCTGGCCGCCACGGGTGCGGGTGAGTTTGCTTAAGCGCTGGTTGTCGTTGTAGTCGTATTTAATCGTCAGCCCGGCGGTGCTGAGGGTCAGCGGTTGATGCTGGGCGTCTTCGGTAAAGCTCAGGGTTTGACCGAGGTTGTCGGTGACAGTGACCGTGCTATTTACATAATTCAGTAAATGCTCGGCACCTGCGGCACTGGTCCAGCGGGTTAAGCGGCCCGTGGCATCGAAGCTGTAGCTGTCGTTGTTCTTGGCGGTATACAGCCAGGTGTCGGCAGTTTTAGTCAGGCGACCTAGCTCGGTTGGCGAGGCGGTCACCGTGCTACCGCTGATGGTAAAGAATGATTCACGGCCATCGGCCATGACTAAGGCAACGGCAAAGCTAGTAATGCGCAAGTAGGTCGAATGGTTATGCCGCCACAGACCATCGAGGCTGTTATAGACGCGGGTAAAGTGCAGGCTGGATAAGTTGTTACTTGGATAATCAACTTCAGTTTGAACGCTGTTACCAACGGCGGAATTTATGGGGTCGTGGACATAAGCGCATGGGCAGCTATTACAACTGCCTTTATCTTTGGAGTTATCACATTCGCCGGTAATTTTATTGTATACGCTGCCATTTGAAGGGCAGGCGTTGCCATTACGACCTGCATATCCGCCAATTCCACCAGTGTTGATATGGTTTATGATTACAAAACCACCGCGCCCATCAGGTCTTTGAAATTTTGGCTGTATCGTGCAATACACTATATATTCAGAGGGTTGCCACTGAATAAGTTTTTCATCGAGAATCGTTGTTCCCGGAACACTAAGAATATAGTCCCTCATCGCGCCATATACAGCATCACACGCGACATCCTTATTCTTGTAATGAATGCCACTTAACACTTGAGTGACAGGCCCAAATAATGCCGCCGTCCAATAATACTCTTCAGCCTTAGCTGACAAAGACGTTAGAGCGCATAGAAATAGCACCACCGACAAAGGCTTTCTATTTTCCATCTGCAGAGAAAATCGGGCCGGTTTACTATTTAACCTTCTGCCGCGCCAATTAAATAAACAAGCAAAATTAAGCATCTTCAATTCCATTTAAAGTAGGCGAACGGTTATGCCCTGAGTCGGCGGCTTCGTTGCGCCGCTGAGCGAGCGGGAGTGTACAGCCTGGCACTGTGCCCATCCATTCATCGAAAGCGAGCGAGGCAGTCGGTAGCTGCATCGCACAATTCCTAAGTCGCACTACGCACAACGATGCCCCAGCTTTTCTGGACGTGGAGTGTCGCAGATGTTGGTTGCGGATCACCAATAACCCGCACACAAAACCTGCAACAGTTCTTCAACCTTTTTGCAGCTCGCACCTAGCGAAGTCAGTAGCCATCAAACAACCCACCCAACGCCGCCGGCTGCCACAGCTCGCCGGTGGTTTCGGCCATGCCTTGGCGTTGATTGGTGCAGCTGTAGCGGATATCGAGCTGCTCGAAGTGGAAGCCCTCAAAGACACGGCGGATGTCCGGATGGTCGTTGATGCTGACCATTACCTTGCCTTTGCAGCGGCGCATAAAGTCGGCCATGCGCTCATAGTTTTCAAAGGGGAAGTCCACGCCGTAGCCCGCTGTCTGCCAGTACGGTGGGTCCATGTAGTGGAAGGTGTGGGCGCGGTCGTAGCGCTCGGCGCAATCCAGCCAGCTTAGGTTCTCCACATAAGCCCCGGCCAAGCGCTGCCATGCTGCCGATAGATTCTCTTCGATGCGCATCAGGTTGATGGCTGGACCGGTGGTAGCGGTACCGAACGTCTGCCCGCTGACCTTGCCACCGAAGGCATGGTGTTGCAGATAGAAGAACCGCGCGGCACGCTGGATATCGGTGAGGGTTTCGGGCCGGGTGATCTTTTGCCACTCGAAGATCTGCCGGCTGGAAAGCGCCCACTTGAACTGGCGCACGAACTCTTCGATATGGTTCTGCACCACGCGATACAGGCACACCAGGTCGCCATTGATATCGTTCAGCACTTCGACGGGTGCTGGCTGTGGGCGCAGGAAGAACAGTGCCGCACCACCGGCAAACACCTCGACATAGCACTCATGCGGTGGGAATAGCGGGATAAGGCGATCGGCCAGGCGGCGTTTGCCACCCATCCAGGGGATGATTGGATTACTCATAGCATTGCAAACCCTTACTGTATGGATAAACAGGCGCTAGACTCCCGCCCGCTTCGTGCACGGAGTGGGAGTCTTGGCTTGGCTTGCAGGATCGGTCTGCGGGTTGAGCGGCCGACTTGGTGTTGACGCACCGGGTCGGTCGCTTCCTTTTTTCGTTTTGAGAAGACGTCAGGGCTGCGACCAGGCCGCCTCAGCTTTCGTTTCTGCGCGGTGTTCGTCGGCGCATCCACGCCAGAGAGCCGCCGATACAAGGCCACCGCCCGGTAGATAGTGCAGCGCTTCACCGCCGGCACGCCCAAGGCCAGCATGGCCTCCAGTAGAATCTCGTCGCAGCGCGCTCGGCTGATCGTGTGCGGCACGCCATCCTTGGTGGTGGCCAGGTACTCGCAGAGGATGTCGTGCACCACCGCGGCCTGACCGTAGGCACCCCAGGGAGGGATTAGCGACCAGAGCGCTTGCGGCACCGAGGCGCCGTCAGTCAGGTAACCGGCCGGCACGTTGACCCACTCGCCGCTGGTCTCGCTGCCCACATAGAAGCGAAATGGCCGGGTTACCCGCCAGTGATCGGCGCCCAGGGCCGCGCTGGCTGCGGCGTCATAGCGCACATCGAGCGGCGCGGTGAAGGCGGTGAAGCTGCTCACACCAGCACCTCCCGCGCCCTGGCCCACAGCGCGCGGCCAGGCCACTGAGCCCGCCATTGATGCGACGGTGATGTCCGTAAAGCGATCCTGATCCGCCAGGCTGTTTAGCTCTTTCACCCACCAGAACCACGCCGCCGATTCTGCCGCCCACTCGGGCTGCTCGAGCAGCTCGAGCAGCTCGGGCGTTTTCAAAAGGCGATCATCTTGGAACAGCGCTAGGCTGGTTTTGAGGTAGTTAGTGCGGCCGGTGATCTGAATCAGCCCGCGCCCTCGATTGAATCGACTGCTGCCCCGAGCCTTATAGACACGGTATAGACACGAAAAACCCTGAAAACGAAAAAGGCCCACCTTGCGGTGAGCCTAAGTCATTGTTTCATATGGTGCCCGAAGCCGGGGTCGAACCGGCACGTCCTTACGAACGAGGGATTTTAAGTCCCTTGCGTCTACCGATTTCGCCATTCGGGCGGTAGCACAGTTGCTGCTTTGTTGTGGTTGCACTTAAGCGTTGTTTCTGGCGCCACAACGAGGGCTGAAATATATACAGCCCGTGACGCTGGCGCAAGGTCGAAGGCCTCGCAAAAGCGCTTTAACCGTTACTTGAGCACTATAAAAAAAGCCCCGTAAATCAGTGATCTACGGGGCTTTTTGTATGGAGGCGCGACCCGGAATCGAACCGGGCTGGCTGGATTTGCAATCCAGTGCATAACCGATTTGCTATCGCGCCTGAAAGCAAACAGGCCGTATTAACGGCCTGCTGAATTTGGAGCGGGAAACGAGACTCGAACTCGCGACCCCGACCTTGGCAAGGTCGTGCTCTACCAACTGAGCTATTCCCGCGTTTTGGTGGCGCCATTGTATAGGATCACAACTACTCGTCAACCCCTTGATTCAAAAAAGTTTATTTCTTTTCTGGGGTGTTGCTCAGGTGCGGCCAGGCAGCCCGTAAATACTGCGCCATCGACAACAAGGTGAGTGCGGCAGAGATATACAGCAAGCCGTAACCAAGCCCGACCCAGACGGAAAACTGTGGCGGGATGGCCAGCAAGATGACCAGCGCCAACATTTGTGCCGCGGTTTTCCATTTACCCAGATCGGACACCGCGACTTGCGCGCGGGCACCGATCTCGGCCATCCACTCCCGCAGGGCCGAGACCACAATTTCGCGACTGATAATGATGATCGCCGGCAAGGTCAGCCAGAGGTTGTGATGGGCCTCAACCAGCAGCACCAGCGCCACAGCGACGATCAGCTTGTCAGCCACTGGATCGAGAAAGGCGCCGAACGGCGTGCTTTGTTGCAGTACGCGGGCCAGATAGCCGTCCAGCCAATCGGTGGCAGCGGCAAAGGCAAACACTGCGCTAACCGCCAGCGGACTCCAGGAAAACGGCAGGTAAAACAGCAGCACAAAAACTGGAATCAGCAGTACGCGCAGAACGGTAAGCAGGTTGGGGATATTCATCAGTACGACTGGTCCGCAAGGTGGTCGGGCATTCTACCCGCTGCATACTACTCACTGTGAAGAGCAGCATAAATTAACTCTGCAAGCTTTTTGCTAATGCCGGGGGCTTTAGCAATCTCATCTGTACTGGCGCGAGCCAGCTCGTGCAACCCGCCAAAATGCTTGAGCAAGTCGCGCCGCCGCGCCGGACCAACACCGGCGACATCTTCCAGGCTTGAGGTGCGCCGTGCTTTGCCACGCCGGGCACGGTGACCGGTAATGGCAAAGCGGTGCGCCTCATCGCGCACCTGCTGAATCAAATGCAGGGCGGGCGAGTCACCGGGCAAGGTGAACTCATGGGCGGCGTCGTTCAAATACAAGGTCTCAAGCCCGGGTTTGCGAGTAACGCCCTTGGCCACGCCGAGCAAAATCAGCTTAGGTACTTGCAGCTCGTGCATCACTTCCTGGGCCATCTTCAATTGGCCTTTGCCGCCATCAACCAGCAAAATATCCGGCAACTTGCCCTCGCCCGCCTTGGCCCGACTGAAACGCCGGGTGAGCGCTTGATGCATGGCAGCGTAGTCATCGCCCGCGGTAACGCCCTCAATGTTATAGCGCCGATAGTCGGACTTGAGCGGCCCCTCGGGCCCGAACACCACGCAGGAGGCCACAGTCGCCTCACCGCTGGTATGGCTGATGTCAAAGCACTCGAGTCGTTGTGGTAACTGCTCTAAACCCAAAGCTTGCGCCAGCGCGGCGAAACGCGCGGCCAAATGCTGACGATTGGCCAGGCGCGAGATCAGTGCCTGTTCGGCATTAGTCACCGCCATCTGCTGCCAGCGTGCACGGGTGCCGCGGACCCGATGGGCGATGGTCAACTCATGCTGGCGCGACTCGGCCAAGGCATCGATCAGCGCCGGGAAGTCCTCGTGCACTGCGTTGACTATCACTTCGCTCGGCAGTTCGCGCTCATGGCTGCCCAGGTAGTACTGAGCCAAGAACGCCGACAGCACTTCGCTGCCCTCCTCCTCGATGGCCACCTGGGGGAAAAAGTTTTTACTGCCCAGCACCCGGCCACCGCGCACGCTGATCAGGTGCACACAGGCACCGCCCGGATTGACGATGGCCGCGACCACATCCACGTCGCCGCTGCCGCCCTCCATGCTTTGCTGATCCTGCACGCGGCGCAACAAGGCCAGCTGATCGCGCACCTCGGCGGCGCGCTCAAACTCCAGGTTCTGCGCAAAGCCTTCCATGGTGCTAGACAACTCATCGCTGAGCGCATTGCTGCGCCCCTCGAGAAACATCACCGAGCGACGCACGTCGGCGGCGTACTCGTCGGCATCGACCAAGCCGACGCAGGGCCCCTTGCAGCGTTTGATCTGATACTGCAAACAGGGTCGGCTGCGATTATTGAAGAAGCTGTCCTCGCACTGCCGGACCATAAAGGTCTTCTGCAGCAGATTAAGGCTTTCGCGGATGGCGCCAGCACTGGGATAAGGTCCGAAGTAACGACCCTTGGGTTTTTTGGCGCCGCGATGCAGGCTCAGTCGCGGGAACTCGCCGTCGGATAACAACACATAGGGATAGGACTTATCGTCGCGCAGCAGGATGTTGTACGGCGGACGCGAGGCTTTAATCAGCGTCTGTTCGAGCAGCAACGCCTCGGTTTCATTGGCGGTGACTGTGGTTTCGATCTGGGCGATCTTGGCCACCAAGGCCGCGGTCTTCGGCGCCTGGCCGGTTTTACGAAAGTAACTGGAGAGGCGCTTTTTTAGATTCTTGGCTTTGCCGACATAGAGCAACAGGCCCTGGGCATCGAACATCCGGTACACGCCCGGATGACTGCTGCAAGCGGCCAGAAACGCCGGGGCATCCAGCACTCTGCCCGGCTCAGCTGGCGACATCGACCATGCCATGACGCACCGCGAGCAAGGCCAACTCGACATCGCTGCTGATCGCCAGCTTGTCGAAAATGCGATAGCGATAAGTGTTCACCGTTTTCGGTGACAGGCACAACTTATCCGAGATGCTTTGCACCTTCTGGCAGCTGGCAATCATCAGCGCGATCTGCACTTCACGCTCGGACAGCAACTCAAAAGGCGAACCATTGGTTTGCGGCTCGAAGGCTTTCAGCGCCAGCTGCTGGGCAATCGGCGGGCTGATGTAGCGCTGCCCGGCAAACACCATGCGAATCGCCCGGACCATCTCATCCAACGCCGCGCCTTTGGTCAGATAGCCTGCCGCCCCGGCCTGCAATAACCAGGTTGGAAACGGGTCTTCCTCACAGGCGGTCACCGCCAATACTTTGATGTCCGGGTGGCTGCGCAACAGTTTACGGGTGGCTTCGAGGCCGCCGATGCCGGGCATCTTCACGTCCATCAAGACCACGTCGGGCTTGAGTTCGCGGGCTTTTTTCAGCGCTTCTTCGCCGCAATCGGCCTGGCCAACAACCTGCAAGCCTTCAATATCAGCCAGCATGCGCGTGATCCCGGCCCGCACCAGATCGTGGTCATCAACCACCAACACACTAATCAAACGCCACCTCGTCATCTATCCAAAGCCGCCGGTTGTGGCGGTCTTGCTCGCAAGCTCACACCTTAACAAAAGCGCTCAGCCAGACCTAGCTTGATCTGGCTGAGCGCTTTTGTTTGCGCGGTCAGTTGCAACGTCCATTGCCTCACCAGCTGTCATTCGGAGTCACGCTGGAAGCCTACCGAGCACGGTTTCAGTTACTTGGCGTTGATTAGGTATCGGCAAAGGCAGTGAAGCTCAGGCCGTGTTCTGACCAGCGCGATACCGTGACGGTGGCATTGACTCCCAGCGTTTGAAGGCGCGCCGGAAGTTGGCCATATCGCTGTAACCCAGGGTATAGGCCACGTCCTCGATACTCAGATGACCAGCCTTGAGGTACTCCACCGCCAAGGTATGCCGCACTTGTTCGAGGATTTCCTTGAAGCTGGTGCCCTCCTCCAGCAGGCGCCGGTGCAGGGTCCGTGGCGTCAGGTGGAACAACCGCGCGGTGACATTCAAACTGGGGAAGCCGTTGTGCTTTTCCAGCATGATCCGGCGTACCCGCGAACTCATTGAGACCGTTTGCTTGAGCTTGCCCAGTTCGCGCTGACAGATCAGCTCGGCGTCGCGAAAAGACGCCGGATCGGCCATTTTCAGCGGCTGATCCAACAGCTCGACTGGCAGGCTAAAACCGGTCCAGGAGGCGTCATAGACCACCGTGCAGCGCAGCATCTCTTCGGCCAGCCCGGCATAGTCGGGCCGCGCAAACGGGAAGCTGACCCGCATCACGCCAGAGGTGCCCAGGCTGACGGCATCGAACACGTTTTTGATGGCCAGCACGACCGCCTCCAGCACCGGGCGTTCAATACTGCCCAGTGGGTAGTTGGGTGTAAAGACGATGTGCGCCTGCTCGCCGTCCTCGCGCAGGCTGATAGTCACCAGGCTGGTGCGCACGCCGAAGTAGCGCTCCAGCAGCTGTATCGCCTGGCGTGCCGAGCCACTCTGCAGGGCGGCAAAACCGACGATGCCATGGCTGTTGACTACCAGACGCTCACCCACCAGCAGGCCCAGGGCCGCCTCGCCAGTGGTCGCCAGTGCATCCTCAATCAGCCGACAGAAGCTGGAGAAATCGAGTTTGAAACTCGGCTCACTGAGCTGCGCCTCGCTCAGCCCGCTGCGCTGCAGCCAGGCCGGCACGTCGGCGCCCATGGCGCTGAGTTGCTCGGCAATCTGGCGAAGGTATTGCACCGCTAGGGTGAAGTCCTGCACGGCTCGGGCCTCGGATAGACATTCAGATCGGCACAATTGTCAATAAATGACCCATTAAATGTCAACCGCGAACCTCCTGCGCCGGCGCGGCGCCGCTTAGCCTAGCAACGTAGCGAACATCGCCCCGAACAGGTTGCACTGGAGGACACATGTTTTCATTCTTTACCAAGAAAGGCCCGACCACGGCGACCATCAATGGTCAGGCGATCCGTGTCGAGCCTAAGGAAACCCTACTGAGCGCCGCACTGCGCGCCGGTATCGACTTTCCCCACAGCTGCCGTGTGGGCGGCTGTGCCGCCTGTAAGTGCAAGCTGCTGTCTGGCCAGGTCAAGGAGCTGACCGAGACCGGTTACCTGCTCTCTGACGAGGAACTCGATCAGGGCTATATCCTCGCCTGCCAGAGCGTGCCGAAGAACGACATCCGCGTGGAAGTGGACATGAGCGCCCAGCTCATGCGCCGCAAAGTAAAAGGACGAATTACCGGTCAGGAGAAACTGACCCACGACATCACCCGGCTGACCGTGCAGCTGGAGGAAAGCATCCCCTACAAGGCCGGCCAGTTCGCCAACCTCAGCCTCGACGCGCTGCCCGGCATCAGCCGCAGCTACTCCTTCGCCACACCGGTGCAAGCCGATGCCAAGGTCAGCTTCTTCGTACGCAAGGTGCAAGGCGGGTTGTTCTCCACCTACATCAACGGCCACGAACTGCTCGGCCAGCAGATCGCCCTCGAAGGCCCCCAGGGCGACTTTTGGCTGCGCCCGGCCGACGCACCGCTGCTGCTGATCGCCGGTGGCAGTGGCCTGGCGCCCATCTTGGCGCTGCTGCAGGAGGCGGCCCGCAACAACGTTAAGCAGCCTGTCACCCTGTTGTTTGGCGCCCGTGAAGAGCGTGACCTGTATGCCCTGGCCGAGATCAGCGCCCTTGCCGCGCAGTGGCCGAGCAAGTTCCGCTTTATCCCCGTGCTGTCTAAAGCCGCAGCCGACGCAGCCTGGTCCGGGGCGCGCGGCCTGGTCACCGAGCAGCTTACCGGTCTGCTGCCAACCTCGGCGCACGCCTACCTCTGTGGGCCACCGGCCATGATCGACAGCTGTGTGGCCATCCTGCGTCACCACGGTGTGGCCCGCGAGCATATCCACGCCGACCGCTTTACCACCCTACAAGACGCCTTGGCCGCATCGGCCTGAAGCGCACTAGCTCCCTGGAGAGAAACGCCCATGAACGCTCTGCACTATCTGAAGTACTTCTTGTTCCATGGCGTCGGCCTGCTGGCCGCCGCCTCCATCCTCGCCGGCGGCGCCTACATGACCGCCGGATTTCTGCTGATTCTGGCGATCTACGTGGTCGGTGATGCCATCTGTGGTGACGACACCAGCACCCCGCAGTTCAAGCATCCACTTATTCTCACCGTGCAGCTGTGGCTGGCCCTGCCGCTCTTGGCCTTTATCCTGTTCTGCGCGCTGTGGAGTTTCAGCAGTGGCGACTTCCTCGGTTTTGGCGCGGCGCTGACCCAGCTGAGCGGCTATGACGTGGTCGCCGCCAGGGATGCCACCGCAGCATGGCACTACCTTAGCGTCGTCTTGAACTGCATCCTGATGATCGGTTTGATCGGCACCATTCCGGGCCACGAGCTGACCCATCGCACCTGGGACCCGGTATCCATGCTGATTGGGCGCTGGTTGCTGGCCTTCAGCTTCGACACCAGCTTCGCCATCGAGCACGTCTACGGCCACCACCGCTACGTGTCCACCAGTGGCGATCCGGCCACCGCACCGCGCGGACGCAATGTCTACTTCCACATCCTGGCCTCAAGCATCAAGGGTAACCTCAGCGCCTGGAAGATCGAGAGCAAACGCCTCAAGCGCAAAGGCCAGAGCCGGTTCGGCTGGCACAACACGGTGCTTCGCGGCCAGCTGATGAGCCTCGTGCTGGTGATGGCCGCCTGGGCTATCGGCGGCTGGCAGACGGCGCTGTTCTTCAGCGTCTGCGCGCTGGGTGGCAAGGCCCTGCTGGAGATCGTCAACTATATGGAGCACTACGGCATGGTGCGCAACCCGGCGACTCCGGTACAGCCACGCCACTCATGGAACACCAACAAGCGCATCAGTTCCTGGGCCATGTTCAACCTGACCCGCCACTCGCACCACCACGCCCAGGGCGAAGTGCCCTACCAGGACCTCAAGCCCTTCCCGGACGCACCGATGATGATCGGCGGCTACCTGTCCACCATCATCGTGGCCCTGCTGCCACCGCTGTGGCACAAGCTAATGACGCCAAAAGTACTGGAGTGGGATCGCCGCTATGCCACCCAAGAAGAGCGTCAACTGGCCGTCGAGGCCAATGCCCGCAGTGGCATCCGGGGGCTGATGGCAGCTGCGCGCAGCGTGCCCGAGGTTACTCGTCGCGCCGCCTAAGCTCGACGCCCTGCACTAGAGCGCGGCTCGAATCAGGGTCGATGGCTGGCCTTATGGCGATTAGCCTGCTCACGAGTTCGTAGCCGTTAGCGCCCCGTGCTCAGCCACAGCACGCGGCATTAGCGGCTACACATCCTCTCAGAACAGCGATTCAGCCTGCAGGCACACATAGGCACCGGCATAACCGCGATCCGGATCGCCATACAGCTGCATCAGGTAGCTCTGCTCAGCGGCCCACGTCATCCAGGCCCTGAGCGCGGGGGCTGTGCCGTTTAGAACCCCCACTTTGGTCAGCCCGAGCCGCGGCTCGCGGCGGGTATAGATGATCGGCATATTGAGCATGGCGGACGCCTCCGGCAGCTCTGGTACAAAGCGGTCCATGGCGTCCTTAAACGGGTGACCGCCTATCTCGATGGTAGGCAGCCCCTTGATCACTTCAATGGCGGCATTAATTTTGTTGAGCATCTGCGCTGGGGAAATGCGCTGAAACTGCGCGCGGCTGGCAATCCGCGATTGGCGGACCTCGAACGGCTCAACACCCGGGCAAAGACCTTGATAGGCGTGGTTCAGGCAGTGATCAGACGCGGCAATAATGCTCAGAGGCTTGCTCTGGGCAATGCCCAAAAACGTGCACACCTGGCCCAGGCTCGAGCCCTGCCAGTAGCGCTCAGCAGGCAGGCTGTAGCCAGGATCACCCGGCTTGTGATGATCGGCAACCAGATGCTTCTCGTTGCGCAGGGCCGGCACCGAGCACTCAACCCAAACCACGGGCTGCGTCCAGTCGATCTCGCCACTCAGAGCCTCTGCAACATAGGCGTTGCCGCTGACCACGCGGCGACCGTTAAGCTTGGCATGAACAAAATGACGCCCCTCCTCGGCCAGCAGTTGTTCGATGGTGTGCATCTCTGGATCAAGGGCACCGAGGATGAATTGCATGGGTCTATCCAAAAGGCCAAGGGACTGGGTCAAGCCAAGATAATTGCTTGGCGCCCATTACGGACACTCGAGCAGTGTGCCGTCGTTGATCGGGTACGATCAGGCGCGCCTGCAGCACTAGGGCCTAGTCATACTAACCCTTCGCTGAATTCACCACTTTAGTGAGCAGTTTCCAAGCGGGCGCCTTACCACTATTTAACCGGCATGGCCTGGCGCGGGCAGCGGCGGCTCCTTGGATAATCAGTTTGAGGTCGGCACTGCCAAGCACTGACAGAAACTGCAGATCGCCACACCTCTCGGTATGCACGACAATCTCCAACGATTGGCCATCGGAGCCAAAGCGAGTGGTATAGGGCGCATTCCACTTTTCGGTCTCGCCCGTGTCGAATCGGGCAAACACACTGGCAATGCCATTACGCCCCAGCGTCAACCAGGCCCCTTGGCCTTCAGGATCGGCAGGATCAGCTTGCTCGCAGCCACAAACCAGCAGCGCCAGCGTCATTGCGAGCAAAAGTCTCATGGATAACTCCTTGTTGGCTAATACCTACATTCTGCCTGCAATCGCGCGAATGGCAGAGCCAAAACACCGCCAGTTTTTGCCATCCTCTCGGGCAGGCTTAGCCAAGCCGGGTACAAACGGTCGGCAGTAGTCACGCAAAAGTCACGCGCATGAAAAAGGCCAATGCGCGAACATTGGCCTAAGTCATTGTTTTATATGGTCGGGACGGAGTGATTCGAACACTCGACCCCTTGCACCCCATAAGGGTAAAGCGCCGTCCGCAGATGTCCATAAAAGTTTATTTTATATCCATACGGCCCTATATTACTGGCCTGCAGGACTTTACCAGTCCATTAGCTTCCACTAATATCCGCATCAAGCCGGCGAGAAACGGTGACCGAACGGTGACCAGGATTGCTAAGGGGATGCAGTGGCTACAATTACCGACAAACAAATGAGCTCCAAGCCTAATAAGGCAACCTGGCTAATTGAGGATGCCCCACGCGGCTGTGGTCGCTTTATGGCACGTCTCCGCCCCAATGGAGAACGCTTGTTCTACTTTCGCTATACCGATGCCGCTGGGGAACGCGTATTTCTACCTGTCGGCATTTATGATCCTAATGGTGTTGACGGCCTCACCTTGAAAGAAGCACGAACAAAAGCCGGTGAGTGGTCTCGCCTATACCAGAGCGGATCACGCAATCTTCGTGAGTGCTTGGAAGCTAAAGTAGCTGCTCGCATCGCTACTCAAGATGCAGAACTAGCGCGACTCGCGGCAGAGAAAGTGGCTGTTGAAACAGAACTAAATCGCCAAGCCGCACGCAAGAGCGTTACCGAACTGTTCGAGCACTGGGCCAAAATCGACTTGGTTAATCGCAAGGATGGTGGCGCAGAAGTGCGCCGTATGTTCGAAAAGGACGTGCTGCCCTTCTTAGGCAAATTCGCCGTGGTGGACGTGAAGAAAGGTCATATCACCGAAGTGACAGACGCCCTCCTAGCCCGTGGCGTAAACCGCATGGCCAAGCTGATCTTCAGCCTGATGCGTCAAATGTTCCGCTTTGCTGTTGATCGCGACCTGATTGAGCACGACCCCAGCGCCAGCATTCGTAAAGCCAAGATTGGTGGCAAGGATGTGGAGCGCGACCGAGTCCTCAGTGATGACGAAATCAGCAGCCTAGCCAAGCAAGCGCCAGATGCAGGCCTCCTAATCACAACTGAGACAGCTATCTGGATTGCGCTATCTACCTGCTGCCGTATCGGTGAACTGCTCAGCGCTCGCTGGGAACATATCGACCTTGAGCAACGCACTTGGTTAATTCCCGCAGAGCATAGTAAAAACGGTAAGCCTCACATGGTTTCACTGTCAGGTTTCGCAGTTAACCAGTTCAAGCGCGCGCAGGTTGTTAGCGGCAACTCAACCTGGTGCTACCCGAATACAGGTGACAACGGTCCTGTCTGCTCTAAGACAGTCACCAAGCAGCTTGGCGACAGACAACGCCAGCCAGACCAAGGCACTATGAGTCGACGCAGCGCCAAAGCCCAATCCTTGCTGCTCACGGGCGGCAAGTGGACACCGCACGATCTGCGGCGCACCGGCGCTACCCTGATGACGGCACTCGGAGTGCTACCTGAGGTGGCTGAGCGCTGCTTAAATCACACCGAAGAGAACAAAGTTAAACGTATCTATCAGCGGCACAGTTACGTTAACGAAATGGCTGGAGCTTGGCGACTTCTGGGCGAGTGCTTGGAGCAGTTAACAAGCCAAATGCCTTAGAGCTCATTTGCGCCGTTAGCCGGTTATCCCAAAGCTGACGTTAGTGTCGAACAGGTGGACAGGATGGTGGCAAATCAGTAGCGTCCACTTCCCCAGCAGTCCTAGCCACCGAGTTGCGAGAACGGCATCTGTGTGTTGAACATAAGTTTTTTGGAGGACCACTTCGACAAGGTGAGCTATTTGCAGAACCTTTCGGCTGCACGTGCCACTGTTAACGCGGCAGATCCAACAGAATATCTCCAGCTAAGGCAACAGTTTCTAAGAGCGCCCGAAATTGCGCATCGCCTTCTGTCGCTCGTTAAACAGCACGGGAGTCTCTATTCGCTCTGGACTTGTATCAAGCAAAAATTCCCATCTTACGCTGAGCGCAAAATCTATCTGAACAGTTCACGCCTTTATTGGATTCACTTGATCTGCCAGGTTGCGAAGGCGTTTAGCAAGCCGGGACGCCTGCGTAATCAAACGTCACGATCAATGATCGCTCTCAACCCACAGCAGGTTATTGTTCACCAAATTCTCTGGCGGAGAGCAGCCTTTCAACTTCTGAGATGAGCGACTCCGTTAGACGACTCAATGAAATGAAGTGGGCGTTACATTGATAACCCGTACCGTGGTCGCCATCCTGTAAAACAAAAATGTCGGTCTTTCCGCATTGAGAGCGCGCAAGGGGGCAGTTGGGATTGACCTAAGCTGCTGGCAAAAAAAGAAGACGGAATATTCCAGAAAAACAAATGGATTTAAATAGGGGGAAAGGATGAATTTTTACAAGAGTGCATCTAATAGGAACTATGTCCTCCCAGAGGCGGTTGTTCCTCCGTGTATTGTTTTCCTGACGGACAGTTGGGACGACTACAACTTTAAGTCGCTCTATCATCTTTGCCTTTTTAAGAAAAACGGCGACAAAGTGCTACTCGGCGACGTTAAGATCCTGCAGCGGAGCGTGCATAGCACCGAGCTCCCTGAAGAGTTCTCGGACCTGGGAGGAGACTTTTTCAGTCTTGGCCAGGTTGAGGATTACTACAAGAACATGCGTGAACACCTCCCTAAGACCCACCTACGTGTGCTGGAGGCGCTCAATGATGTGGTGGTAAAGCCCCAACTTCTTGACGAGATTGAGACGACCAGTGGATTTCGAAATTCGCTGATTCGTTTCAATGAGGCAAAGATTTGCTTACGAGATGGCCTCTCCATTCTCAATCGCCAGCCACGGAAAAAGGGATACAAGTTTACCTACATCGGGGATATACCCGGGGCTGCCGCTGGCGTTTCTATCGATGTGGACCTTCAGCCCACAGACCGGGTGCCTGGCCGGATACTTGCCATCATCGGACGCAATGGCGTGGGAAAAACTCAGTTTTTGGCAAAACTGGCGCGCGATCTGGCAACCCCGCAGCGGCTATCCAAAGAGACCAATGACCAAGTCGAGTTGGCATTTGAGCCCAGTCGCCCGCTCTTCTCGCGCGTTATTGCATTGTCCTTCAGTGCTTTCGATAGGTTCCAGAGGCCAGAGCCGAAGGAGTTCTTCAGTTACATCTACTGCGGCGTACGCGATGACAGCGGAGGCTTGTCACGGAAGGCGTTGGAGTCAAGACACCTTCAATACTTAAAGCGAATTCAGGATCAAGACCGCGAGGGGGACTGGGAGCGATATGTCGCCGACGTCTTGGAAACACCAAGGAAAATGGTGTCCATCGACAAAACCATTGAGGAGTTGGAGCGTGGTCAGACGCAGTCGATGAGCTCTGGGCAGTCCATCCTGGCGTACTTCATTTCGGCAACGCTCGCTTATCTAAAAGAGGGATCGCTGGTGCTATTCGACGAGCCTGAGATTCATTTGCATCCAAATGCCGTCGCGTTGCTGATGCAGACACTTCAGTCACTGTTAAAACAGTTCGACTCCTACGCAATTATCGCCACACATTCGCCTGTCGTCATACAGGAAGTACCCCGAAAACGGGTCATCCGCTTTGAGAGGGCGGGCGATATCACCAGTTCTCACCCTTTGGGCCAGGAATCCTTTGGCGAGAACATTTCCGAGCTCACTCGATTGGTGTTCGAGACCGTTGAGATACCTAACTTCTACAAGCAGACGCTGAAGGACCTGGCGGGGGACTTCACGTTTGATGAAGTCTCTGAAATGTTTGACGATCAGCTTAGCCTTCATGCCACGGCCTATCTGGCCTCCCTGTACGAGGACAGCGACAATGCATAAATTGCGTCGAGTGGCTGGCGTCCCTGGTGACTACCTTGTGGGCATCATAGGCGGCAAGAATGGTGATAGAGGTGTGCGTCTCACCAGCATGGTGGCGGGCCTCAGCGCTCATTACGCAGTTTTGGAGGCGGCATACACCCCCGCACGTATCAGCGGCATACCAGTCCAAGCATGGACGCAAGTACAAAAAAATGACCTGCTGCATTGCTATGAGAGCACTGCGAAGGCGCTTGAAGAGCTCAAGAAGCTAATCACTGAGCGGCAGGTGGAAGGGATTCGGGACCTCTGTGCATATTGTGGAATTGGTGCGCCTAGACAGTTTGACCACTACATGCCAAAGGCAAAGTTCCCCGAGTTCAGCGTTCATTTCTATAATCTGGTCCCATGCTGTGGCTCGTGTAACGGGTTGAAGGGGGAGACCTGGCTCAAACATAACGGCGCGAGAGTGTTCATCAACTTCTATATCGACTCGCTGCCGACCTCACCGATACTTGAACTGGATGTTCAGTGGTTGGTGAAGAACGGCAAGCGTGTGCCGATCGCCTCCTTTGACCTTGTACGGCCGGCCGGCTTTAGCACAGCGAAGTTCGCACTTATCGAGTCGCACTTCGAAAAGCTGGAACTCCTTGCACGCTATAGGGATCAAGCGCACACCGAGTTCCTGGCGTTGCGTGATGCTGCCCTCGCAAGGGAGGCTAAGACTGTGGGCGTACTGCGCAAGTTTCTAGATAACTACCTAGAGCGACGAGTGGAGACGCTGGGGCCGCTCAATTGGAGAATTGCCCTGCACAGGAAACTCGAGGAGCACACACCTTTCCTTCAAGGCTGCTTGAAACCATAGAGCTAGACTGGTGATGTCTATTTGTAGTGAGATCGTCTTGATCGTAGAGCCAATGTCGCTGGCTCATTGCGTTAGCAATCGCTCGAGTGCGTCCTTGAAATAGGAATGCGGATCGCCGTGTCGCGTGTCCGACCAGATCAGTTAGGTGATCGCAGCGCGGGTTAGCCGGCAACCAATGTTCCGTCGAAGGGTACAAATCTTGTGCCCGATTGCCCGATCCTGGTATGCGTAGGTCCTGGCCGTTGTCTATGAACTGCAGAGGCACAGAGAGATAGTGCGTCAGCACCGTCCAGCGAAGGAGATTTAATCCTGCGCCTTTGCGCTGGTAGTGCCGTGCGAAGCCTTTGTGACGGGCCTGGTCCAGACGTGTGAGCCAAAGCGGCGCAGGGCTGGGATGACGGATTGTATTGGCGGGTAACTACTATGTTGTCCACCGGATGAGTCCACAACCGGATGTAGAGCTCCCGGATGACTACGAATAGCCGAGGCTGTGTAAAAACGTTTTCGAGCAGGTTTGATGGTCTGAGTCGGAACAAAAAACGCGTTCCTACGCAAATTTCAGGTCTGCTGACTAACCAAGCGCCGGCAGATTTTAAGTAGCAACGCAGACTTCAAAACGGAGCCTGCGTTTTTACACAGCCTGGGCCGTTTGCAGCCAATTACCAGTGGCTGCAAACGGCGGAGTTCGCCGTGTGACGAAATGCTTGTTAGCACCAAAATCAAGTAAGCAATCATGGCTTACAGTCCCCTAAAAACTCACATGATCTCATTCGAAATATTTTTAGACCTACATAACAGCAATGACATCCACACCATGGAGCTTCGAACCATGTCATTGCATTGCCCTCGCTGTAACTCTCCCAAGATCGCTTCATTCAGTCACGCAATGAAAGTCGCTGCCGCCATCGGCACTGTTGGCGGTGCCGCGCGCGGTGCTAGCGCGGCACTGGTGGGCGCCATTGCCGGTCCGCTCGGTATCACCCTCGGCACAGTTTCTGGTGCGTTCCTCGGCAGTCTCGCTGGTGGAGTCGGTGGCTGTGTCCTTGGCGCTCAACTTGGCGAAAAACTTGATCGCCACGTGCTGGCTAACAACCTCTGCCTTCTCTGCGGACATCGATTCAACTTACCCGCCTGACCCACTTTTGTACTTCCAAAGTACTCTTCGGCCAACGCTGCGCATCGCGCAGCGTTTATGCCGGTCTGCACCCCAAGGAATCTCATTCATGGCACATCTAATCGAACAAATGGCTTACGTCGGCCAAACCCCTTGGCACGGCCTCGGCAATCAACTGTCACCCAAGCAGCCGCTGGAAACCTGGCAAAAAGAAGCCGGTATGGACTGGCAGATCCAAGAATCCCCGGTGCGCTTTATGGCTGACACCATCGGCAACCTCGGCACCATTCATACGTTTCCCGATCAGAAAGTGCTCTACCGCTCGGACAACAAAGAAGCCTTATCGGTTGTGTCTCAGCGCTACCAAGTCGTACAGCCTCGCGTGGTCCTGGAGTTTTATCGGGATCTTTCTGAGGTGTCCGGCTACGAGCTGGAAACCGCCGGCGTACTGAAAGGCGGCCGTAAGTTCTGGGCGCTGGCTCGCACTGGCCAATCAGCGGTACTCAAAGACAATGATGAGGTCAGTGGCTACTTGCTGCTGGCCACATCCTGCGATGGAACGCTGGCCACTACCGCCACGCCAACCACGGTAAGGGTGGTTTGCAACAACACCCTGAGCATTGCTCTGGATGGTGCTTGCCGTGCGATCAAGGTGCCGCACAACACCCGCTTCGATCCGCAGGCTGTGAAGAAACAGCTCGGCATCTCCGTCTCGCAATGGGACGAGTTCATGTACCGCATGCGTAATCTGGCCGAACGTAAAGTGAAGTGGCATGAGGCGATGGGCTTCTTTATGAACGTGCTGTGCGACGTGAGCCCCAACAGCAAATTGCCTGAAGTACTGCCCAACGAACGTGCCCTGCGCAAAGTCCAGGCGCTGTATGAAGGCCAAGGTCGAGGCGCCACGCTGGTGTCAGCCAATGGCACTGCCTGGGGCCTACTCAACGCCGTAACCGAGTACGTCGACCATGAGCGCCGTGCTCGCAGTACCGAATACCGCATGGATTCCGCGTGGTTCGGTGAAGGCGCGCAGATCAAGCAACGCGCACTGGATGCTGCACTCTCACTTGTCGCTTAGCCCTCACTCCACTCAATGACGCCCGGTCAGCCTTGTGCTGGTCGGGCGTTTTTATGTCTGCAAGGAATTCATCATGAAGACTCAACCGAATACCAGCAACAAGCCCCGCCCTGCCCTGCGCCTCGTTACTACCAAGGCCATGCCTCGGGATGAATGGCTGGCCGTTCGTAAGGGTGGCATCGGCAGCTCAGATGCGGCCGCTGCCGTTGGACTTAACCCGTACAAATCGCAGCTAGAACTGTGGATGGAAAAGACTGGTCGCGACAGCGCCTTACCCAAGATCGATCCCCACGATGAAGAGTCGCCGGCTTACTGGGGCAATATCCTCGAACCCATAGTGGCCTCGCACTACAGCAAGCGCTCAGGCAACCGCGTACGCCGGATCAATGCCGTGCTGCAGCATCCTGACCCTCAGTTGCCCTGGATGCTGGCCAACATTGACCGCGAGGTGATCGGTGCGGATGACATGCAAATCCTCGAATGCAAAACAGCCGGCATAAACGGCGCGCGCCTCTGGAAAGAGGGCGTGCCGGAGTATGTGCAGTTACAGGTGATGCACCAGTTGGCCGTCACTGGCAAACAGGCTGCAGATGTCGCTGTGCTGCTGGGTGGTCAGCATTTGGAGATCCACCGTATCGAGCGTGACGAACGCATGATCGCGCGCCTCATCGAACTGGAGCGCAAGTTCTGGGACTACGTGGTGACTGACACTCCGCCGCCGGCCGATGGCTCCGACTCGGCTGATCAAGCGCTGCGCTGCCTTTACCCAGAAGACAGCGGCCAGGTTGTGGACTTCAGCGCTAATCCGGCACTGGCCATTGCTTATGTTGAGCTCAAGTCCGTTCGCCAAAGCATCGCGCAGCAGGAAAAACGTGAGTCTCAGCTCAAGCAAACCCTGCAGCAGGCCATGGGCGAAGCTACCCGCGCGAAGTTTTCCAGCGGCTATATCACCTGGAAGAAGGCCACAGACAGCACCGCCCTCGATGTTCAGCGAATGCTGAAAGAGAAACCCTACCTGCAAGTTCGCTACGCCATGGTCAAAGAAGGCAGCCGCCGCTTTCTGATCACCTGACATGCCCATCAACCCAGCACAGCCACCCTGACAGCTATCGCTATCTCGGTGGCTTTTCTATTTTCAGATGAAGGAAACCCACCATGCTTAAAGGTCTCGCTATCACCCCGCCGATACTTGGACGGATTTCCATCGGCAAGGTCGTTGAGAAAAATGGCAAGCGCCTGCCAGAGAAAGACGATCAATTCACCATCACCTCGCAACTGCAGAGCCGCGACGGATGGCTGCTGCATCCGCTAGATGAGGCGCTGCGTAAAAATCAAGAAGGCAAGCTACGCAGCATTCCGATCCGGCTGCTGTTCAACGAACCTGATCTGAACTTCCGTGCCGAATACAGCCTGTTCGATCGTGCCACCGGGCGACCGGTTTGTGTGGGCAATGGCGAGACCTGCAAGCGGCAATGCGCGGACGGGATTCAGTCACTGCCCTGCCCGTCACCGGATGGTTGCTCGCTGGCGCAAGGGGGTGCCTGCAAACCCTACGGACGGCTCAACGTGGTGATCGGCGATGAGGACTCGCTGGGCAGCTTTGTGTTTCGCACCACCGGTTTCAACAGCATCCGCACCCTGACGGCACGCCTGCACTATCTGCAAGCCATTTCTGGTAATCGCTTGGCCTGCTTGCCGCTGGAGCTGCGACTGCGGGGTAAATCCACTCGGCAGAGTCATGGCACGCCGATCTTCTATGCCGACATTACGGTACGCAGCGGCATGAGCATGGAGGAGGCATTGCTGGCTACCAAACAACTGGATCAAGAACGGCAAGCAGCTGGCTTCGACCAGGTCGCGCTAGACACTGCCGCCCGACAGGGTTTTAGCAACGGCGCGTTCGAGGACAACGAGGAGGACAGCAGTGCCATCGTCGAAGAATTCTTTCCAGCTACCGAACAGTTGCTACCCCAGGCTGTAACCAGAACGCCACCTTCACTGGCTGAAAAGCTGGAGTCGTTGGCGACTGAGCAGCCGTCCCATTAACGACCAGCCTCTCACCTTGAATCGCCAGAAATGGATTCAGGGCGCCCGATCAGGAGATCCGTCATGGCACTGCTTCGTTTCATCTTTCACCTGTTTGTTTTCATCGGCGTACTGGCCGCTGCCGGCGTCTTCGTACTCGCGCTGGTCATTCTGCTGCGCACGCCACTGCTGCTGATCACCGTGGTGCTGGCCTGCGGGCTGTTCGCCAGCGTATTGGGTCAACTGAAAAAGTAGGTCAGCACAATTGTATCAATCACCCACTGCAATGAGCGCTCACTGAGGCGCTCTTGCTTCTTACGGCATGCCTTAACAGGTGTAACCAACATGACGACACCCTGCCTGATCTGCGATTCCTCAGCAGTGCTCACCCAGGACGCCAGCAACGCCCTGATTCACCTGGCCTATGCACTGAATGGCTTTCTGCGCGGAGCCCTACAAGCACAGCGTCACGGCCTCGAAACCAACATAAGAAATCTGCATGAGACCCCGCTCGCTCAGTTGCTCCACCTTCTGGCCGAAGGCACGGCTGCTGCGCTAACTGATAGCAGTGAGCACCTGTCCTTTGCTCAGGACGTGGCGAAATACCAGTTCAGTGGCTACGACTGTCTCTGCCTGCGCTGCGGCGCGAAGTACGATGAACAGATTGACAGCTAGTGCTCAAGTTACGCCCTGCCTAAACGCTCAGTCAGACGCTCCACCAACTCCATCACCAACTGCCGATCCGTTTGATTCAACGATGTCAGTAAACGGCTTATCCGGGCGGCTTGGTCGCCCGGGCGCTGACTGCTCTCGGTCAGTAGTTCGGCAGCCTCGCAATTGAAGATCGCCGCTAACTCAACCAAGCGGGTGATATTGGGTATCACAACACCTCGCTCAATGCGCGATACCGCCTCGTTGCCAACACCTAGACGCTCAGCAACTTCCTCTTGAGTCAGGGCCGCTCGCGTGCGCTGTCGAGCAACTGCACGTCCTACAACCACCGCCAAACGCTTTTGTTCACTGTCCACAATGCCCCTCCAGATCAACCTGAATAGTTGGGCATCACCTTGTTGACATGAAGAACACCAAAGGTTGAGAATCATCCTAAGTAGATGTGTTTCGACCTATTACCCGCATTAACCTCGATAAGGATCATCTAATGAATAAAAAAGCTTTGCTGATCGCGCTACTCACCTGGATGGCAGCAACCGCGGCTAACGCTGGAACAAACACATGGACATCAGGCTGGGGGATGGGCGTTAGCGAATTTCTGGTCGATGACGGCAAGGGAAGCTCTCTGAACATTTCCTGCCCTGACGACGAGCAAGGTTATGTGAGCGGCTACGCCACCATTGGTGAGAAGCAATACAGTTCGGCTGAGGGGGCGGGTTTCGACGTCATAGTGGACGGAAAAACTTACAGCAATCCTTTGTTCACTGACTGCCACGCATGCGGAGCAGGTTTCCCCGAATTCTGGAAAGCCTTGCGCAAAGCAGACCGCCTTGAATTAGCGGCAGATGGAAACGTCGTGCATTTGCCGACGAAAAATATCGCTGGGGTTCTGAAACCTCTGCTCGACCCAAAAAATACGTGCCGCTCTGCTTGGTAGTTATCACTTGCGCAGATAGCCGTATAGAAAACCCAAGCACCCACACAAAACACCCGCCTGAAGTCAGCCCCCTGAATGCCAACGCGCACATCAGGAACTAAACGCACCTTACAAAAAGGACACACTCATGGAAGCACCAAACGAAAACAATCATGGCTTGACCGAAGATAAAGGCAGCGCTGGATTCTCCATCACCCCTGCCATTATTGGCTGGGGTATAGCGGCGCTAGTGGTTGCAATTATTTCCGTCACCCACAATAACTCAGCCATGGTACTGGGTGCCGGGCTCTTCGCTAAATTCATGGCCGTGCTGGTCGGCTCAGTACTGGGACTCGGCGGCGCTTTACTTGGTGATGCCATCCGAAAGTTCGCGCACCCGGATGCGGTCTACACCAACGGCGGAATTTTTAGCCTGATCTGGATTAAGGTGTTTTGGGCCATGGGACCGCAAGTAATTGGCTTGATAGTAGGCGTAATGATTGGCTGCGGCATGGTATTACGTTAATTAGGCCGGTCATGAGAGTCGGACTAACCATCGCCCTTACCTCGTTTGTACTCCTCGGCTGCTCGGACGAATACTCCACACTGCGTGGGCAGTTCATCGCGGGCTGCCTACAAGGCGGCGCGCCGAAAGACATCTGTGCCTGTACGTTCGAAGGGCTTGAAAAACAATATACGCCGCAGGAATTCAGAAAGCTGACCGCCACGGGCCAAACTCCACCCGAAAGCTTTCTCCGCAATGTCGTTCACTCAGCCCAACAGTGCCAATAGCCATCTCCTAACGCACCAGCACAGCCCACATTCGTCTATACACGGCTCTGGGCTCTCCCCATTACCCAAAGCATATCGATGGATATAGCCATCTCGTCACGAAGGGATAACGGTGAAGTTCATTGTTTTTCAACTCAAATGAGCTGCAGCCGCGCTTTTAGGAATCGCCATGCTGCGCTTATTGCCGATTCTGATCTGCATAGTATTGGCATGCATGCTGTTCAGGTGGCTGCTTAAAAAGGCCGCCGTTCGCATTACTGTAGATGAACGCTGATGACATAAATTGGAGTACGTCGATCACGAGCGGCGCGCGAGAAATATCGAATATCGCATGAGTTCCACTTAGTTTGGCCAATGCGCTGTGATCAAACAACGCAACCTATATGCAATCCTTAAACTCGATCACAAAGCAATAAAAATACGACCTCACCGAACACAACACATTGCAATTAAAAACCCAATTACCTCAGAGAGAAGCAGCATGAAATCGATTAAATTTGCTTTATTGGCGTTGGTAACACTGGTATTTACCAGCTTTGCATTTGCAGGGGAGACATATCACAGTTGCGACAAAAAGGGGGTACGGAACGGTGTAGATGCATATGACTGCATCTACAGTGAAGCCGCGCCTGACCGAATCGAAGTGGAAGTGGCTGATGAACGGGACGGTGGCACCAAGCTGATCCGTGTGAATAGCGCATACGACGTGCGCTGTAATGCCAATCAACGCTGTGCAGTGATGTATTCCGATGTCATTAAAACAGGTGCAGTGGTGGGAAGCGGTAAGCCAGGTACCTATCGTCTGAATTACGATCACTATATCGACTTTGATGCCAATGGAAACCCCACCCAGTACCTTCGTGGCACAGGTCCCCAGTTCGGCGGCGCTCCAGCATCAGGTGGTGCAGCCGTCAAGGGTGCTAAAGGGGCGGTGACTGAAGCCAGCTGTGAACCCCAGATGGACGATGCATGTACCATCAACAAAAAGAAAGTGGCTAAAGCAGACCTGGGTAAGTACCTGCCAGTGGTGAACGAAGCTGATGTACGTGCAGCTAAGGGGTTCTGCGAATACCCAATCTGTTACAACGCTGATAACCAACCGATCGGCATTAGTAAATAAGAAAAGTCAAACGACAAGGACGAACCATGCCCCCTAACCCCCCGGCCATGTCTTGAGGCTCTATATACCATTGCATTCACACTTGAGTTGATTATCACACTTGTAAATTGGAAATCCCCATTGTACTGACGACATAAACGACAGAGGGCCTCGGCCCTCTGTCTATTTTTCTTTTTTTGATACGACCAAAATCTAATCACAGCCGTATATTGCAATAGCCGGCGTTTGCTTTGACTCTAAGTTTCTGCAGAACCAAAGGTGCCAGCACTTCCAGAGGCTTCACTGGGAGTTCAGGACGCTCGGTTTGCCTTCACATAACCCCCTACACCCAGTTTTACCAACATGCAGAGCTCAAGCTGAATCATAGCGAAGCTCGAACCCCAGGCGCAGCAGATCGGTTCTGCACACTGACTCGTGCTCGGCAAACCATCGAACGAGACTGTATTAAAGCGGCTCACACCCATTCATATAAAAATAGAAGATACCCAAGCATAAAGGCTAAGCGTCGGCTCTGCCTGAAGAAGTTTGTCCTGTCCTAGGCTGTCAGGAGTTCAGAAAGCTGACCGCAACAGGCCAAACTCTACCCGAAAGCTTTCTCCGCAATGTCGTTCACTTGGCCCATCAGTGCCAATAGCAATATCCTAATGCACCGGCACAGCCCACATCCGTCTATACACGGATCTGAGCTCTCCCCATTGCCCCGCCACCGGTAGCAACCTGGTAAACGAACGAGGCCCATCATTTGATGGGCCTCGTTCGTTATCTACGCGACTTACTGCCAGTTAGCAGCAATCACACTGTCCAGTGCTGCATGGTAGTTCGATGGCAGGCTGGTTTGCCCGGCAGTCGGTGGCGCGAACGCGGCCATGGCATTCACCAAGTTCTGCACCTTGCTATCAAGCAGCGTCTTGCCATCGCTGGTTTTGAACTGCTCGACATGATAAGCACTACCAACATACCAGTCCTTGACGATTAGCTTATCAGTGGTGCCAATAATGCTAACCTCCAAGTTATTGGTGCCCGATGCTTTGCTGAACCACAGTTGGTCGGTCGCAATGCCCGACAAAAACTGGGCCACGTCAGCGTTGCCAGCAGTCGCATCGTTCTCGACAATGGTATCGGCACCGTAGCCACGGCCTAACAGGTAGGTGTCGTTGCCGGTACCGCCTGTGAGTGTGTCATTGCCGATACCGCCGTCCAGGCTGTCGTTACCGGCGCCTCCGGTTAGCGTGTTGACGGCCATATTACCGGTCAACATATTGTTCAGACTGTTGCCCGTGCCATTGATGGCACTGCTCCCCGTCAGCATCAGATGCTCGACATTGTTAGCCAATGCAGAAATAGTAACCACAGACTGGACGGTATCAGTGCCTTCGCCTGCCAGTTCAGTGACCACATCACTGGCCACATCTACCAGATAAGTATCGTCACCAAGGCCACCCACCAGGGTATCGATCCCTCCACCACCGTTTAGCGTGTCGTTACCTGCCGCGCCGGTCAGCGTATTCTTACCGCCGTTTCCAGTGAAAAAATTATCCAGCGCATTCCCTGTACCACTGAGTGCCGAAGAGCCGGTCAGGGTAAGATTTTCGACATTGCTCGCTAGTGCCGTAATGGTGACCGAGGACTGGACGGTATCAATGCCTTCGCCTGTCAGCTCAGTAACCACATCACCGGCCACATCCACCACATAGATGTCATCACCGAGACCGCCGAGCATGGCGTCATTACCAGCACCACCGTTTAAGCTGTCATTACCCCCGGCACCACTCAGTGTGTTGGCGGCCGCATTACCCATCAGCACATTGTTCAGCGCATTACCCGTACCGCTAATGAGAGCAGTGCCCGAAAGGGTCAGATTCTCGATATTGTCTGCCAGCGCGGTTATGGTGACCAAGGACTGAATAGTATCAAAGCCTTCGCCAGCCAACTCTGTGACCACATCACCCGCCACATCCACCACATAGATGTCATCACCCAAACCGCCGAGCATCGTATCGTTGCCTGCTCCACCGCTGAGGGTATTGGCTGCGACATTCCCGACCAGCACGTTATTTAGCGCATTACCCGTCCCATTAATAGCGGTAGTACTGGTTAGCGTAAGATTTTCCACGTTACTTGCCAGTGCCGTAATGCTAACCGAAGACTGCACAGTATCAATGCCTTCGTTGGCAAGCTCAGTCACTACATCCGTCGCCAGGTCAACTACATAGATATCGTTGCCAATACCGCCTTTCAAGGTGTCAATGCCTGCGCCGCCGTCCAGCGTGTCATTACCTGCCGCCCCCGTCAGGGTATTCTTAGCACTGTTGCCCGTGAGTAAGTTATCTAAAGAATTACCAGTACCACTAATAGTCGAGGAACCAATGAGTTTCAGACCCTCAACATTATCCGCTAACATTCCAATAGTGAATGATGCCTGAATAGTATCAAAACCTTCACTGGCCAATTCAGTTACCACATCACCGACCACATCGACATAGTAGGTGTCACCCCCTATGCCGCCCAGCAAGCTATCTATGCCAACACCACCATCCAAAGTGTCATTACCGGCCTCACCCCGCAAATTATTGCTCGCATTATTGCCAAGCAGGTAATTATTTAGCTCATTACCGACACCATTGATGGCCGCACTACCCAACAGCTGCAGCTTCTCCAAATTGGCGCCCAACTCATAAGATACTGTTGAATTAACCAGGTCAAAATGTGAGTAATCACCAGATGCCGCCTCTATAATTTGATCCAGCGCGCTATCTACATAGTAGGTATCTGAACCAAAATCACCGCCATACATGATATCGTTACCTGCACCACCATCCAGAACGGAGCCACCTCTAGCACCCGTGAGGGTGTCGTCGCCCGCGCCCCCATACATATCAATATACGCATATTGATACTGACTGGACCCAACTTTAACTTTTGCATTTCTCGCATAAATGGCATTATCCAATGCATTACCATAAATCGCCATATCTTCCATATAGCCGGAATCACCTATACTCACACTTTCAATATTTGCGGTCAGGGTGAACTCCCCATAATCGAGTGTGTTACGAATATAAACACGATCGTACCCTTCACCGATATTTTCTTGCAAAATATCGGTAAGATCTTCCAGGTAATAAATATCATCACCCTGACCGCCTTTCAGGGTATCCACCCCCTGATTACCGTCTAGAGAGTCGTTACCGATACCACCATCTAAAATATTTGCTGCGCTATTTCCGGACAAATGATTACCGAGTTGATTTCCGGTGGCATTGATAACACCCGTACCGGTCAGGTACAGCCTCTCAACATTGTCTGACAAAGTGTAAGAAATACTGGAGAATAAATTGTCGACCCCTTCATTGGCTTGCTCGATTACCACATCACCAGCATTATCGATGAAGTATTGATCGTCACCAACGCCTCCCTCCAAGGTGTCCGCGCCCACACCGCCATCCAGGTTATTGGTTTGCGTATTACCAATAATCCGGTTGTTGGCCGCGTTCCCGGTCGCGGCATAGCCAGCCGACTCCGCGAGGGTTAAGTTCTCGAGCTCTGCCTGCAACACCACCGCTGTTGTCCCGATCCAAACCAGGGTGTCGCTACCCTCACCGGCAAGCTCGACGATGACATCGGTTGAGTCTGCTACATAGATGTCATCCCCTGTACCACCGAGCAGCGAATCCGCACCCGCCCCGCCATCCAGCAAGTCATTACCGGCGCCGCCGGTGAGCGTGTCTTTGTCACTCCCGCCAAAGAGCACATCGTTATTGAGGGTTCCGCTTAGAGTGCCATTGCCGCTGACAATGCTGAAGGCGTTGTCGATATTGCTTGCGTTCCAGACAGTGCCATTCGCAAAAACAAACTGCTCGATGCTGTTACGCGTGGCACGGAACCAATCTTGTAGGGTGACGCTGTCACTACGGCCACTGAAACCAATCAACAAGTCAGTATTAACCCGAGTCAAAATGACCTGAGCGGGCAAGATGCCACTGGCAAAGTACAGGCTATCTGTGCCCGCAGTATCGATGATCCGGTCCTGACCATCACCCAGCGCCAGATAACTGTCATCGCCATTCCCGCCCGCTAAATAATCGTTGCCTGCGCCACCGGTTAACAGGTCATTGCTGACGGCACCATAAAGCTGGTCATTACCAGCGCCGCCGTCTAATTCATTATTGCCGTCGTAGCCATAACCGTAATAATCAAAATAATTGAGGCCACCGACCAGCTGATCGTCGCCGTCACCACCTAGCAGTACATCGCTACCGCCATGACCGTACAACTGATCATTGCCAGCTGCACCGAGCAGAGTGTCATTAAGCCCCGTGCCATCTAGCCGGTCGTCAGCACTGCTACCGGTTTGCAGCAGTAAGCTCTGATTGATGCTATCGGCGGTGAGCAGCGCGCCATCGGCAAACTGGAAACGCTCGATCAATCGACTGCCATCGCCATAGTAGAACCAGTTGCTAACCGTAATCCGGCCGCCATCGACCAGGGTGACAACTAACTGATTGTCTTGCCTCTGGAACTGCGCATCCTCAACCCCAATTCCAGCCCCAAGACGCAAAGTATCGTCACCCCCAGTGTCATCGACACCGAGCGCGCCATCCCCAACGTTATACAAATAAAGGTCATCGCCTAAACCACCGTAGGCAGAGCCGCCATCAGCACCGACACTCAGCGTGTCGTTGCCGTCGCCGCCATAGAGATCGTCGTTGCCGGCACCGCCCTCCAGGCTGTCGCCCCCGCTATAACCGTACAGTGTGTCGTTACCGGTGCCGCCACTGAGGGTATCGCCGAAGTTGTCGACACCCTTGAGGTTGTCATTACCGTCAGTGCCAACTTGGGTCAGGGCCTGACGGGTCATTTCCTCGGAGGTCCAGACGCTGCCATCGGCGAAGCGAATTTCCTCCACCCAGGCACGGCCATCGGCATAGCTGAACCAGCCCTTGAGGGTGAGTCTGTCATTGCCGCTGATATGGCTCAGAAGCAGATCCATACCCACTCGGCTGGCACTGATATCGCTGGAGGCAATGCCGGCGCCATACAGCACGGCATCCTGGCCGCCGGTCTCCACCAGCGTGTCCAAGCCTTCGCCCAACTCAATCAGGTAGCTGTCGTTACCCAGATCGCCAGTCAGACTATCGCTACCAGTGCCCCCCACCAGCTGGTCGTCACCAGTGCTGCCATTGAGGGTGTCGTTACCCGCCAGGCCATAGAGGGTGGTGGCCTGACTGGGCAGCGCAGAGAGCACATCGTTGCCCGCTGTGCCGCTCTGCACCTTGAGGTTCTGACGTATCCAGTCTGGCGTCCATATGGTGCCGTCGGCGAACTCAATACGCTGTATCAGCGCCGCGCCCGAAGCCAGCCAGTTGGCCAGCACCAAGGTATCGCCTGTGTCCTTGATGCGCAGCAGCAGATTTTGCGCGGAGTCGGCACCCAGTTCGATATCCACGGGGTTCAAGCCCGCGGCAAAACGCAGGGTATTGGTGCTGCCATCATCGATTTCAACCAGAGTGTCGCTGCCCTGACCTCGAGTATAGAGATAGAGGTCAGCACCGGTTCCACCGATCAACCGATCATTACCTTCACCGCCCACCAGTGTGTCATCACCTGCACCCGATGAGAGGGTATCGTTGCCGGCGTTGCCCTGGAGCAAGTCCGCCAGGTTGCTGCCCAGCAGGCTGTCATCCGAGGCCCCACCCTGCACCTGAAAGCCGCTGCCTAACAGCCCCGCATAACTCAGCGTGGTGCCGTCAGCGAACTCGAAATAGTCGACAGCACTGCTGTTGATCGCATCGTTGGCATCGAAGTTATGAATGATCAGCTTGCCTGCCGGGTTGCCTGCGACCAACACCTCTAAGGTGCCACCCACGCCTGGAGCCAGGCGCACATCCTGCGGACGGATACCTATGCCGAACTGCACTCGGTTGGGTGCTGGCGTGCCATCGGGCAGGCTGTGCCCACCCGTGTCATAAAGATGATCAATGCCATCGCCGCGCTCGTAGATATACAGATTGCCGCCGCCGTCACCGCTCAGCGTATCGTCGCCACGGCCACCGCGGAAAGTGCTGCCGCCGCCCGTGGCCGTCAGTTGATTGGCGCCGGCGCTGCCGACCAGATTGGTTCCACTCGCAGCGCTAGAGATGTTGACCGTATCCTGCGAATTTCGGCTATACAGGCTTTGCAGGCTGTAAGAGGAACCATCGGCGAACTTGACGGTATTGACTCCGCCACTCAGCCCGCCCATCACCAGCAATGAGTCTTCGGCGCTGTAGTGCAGCTGCAACATGCCCGGATACTGGCTCAGGACAATATCGTCAACGCCAATACCCGCGCCAAACTCCAGCGTATTGGCACCCTCATTGTCCTGGAGTGCTTCGGTATAGCCTTGTGGCGATAAGTGACCATCACCAAGGTTGAACACATAGCTGTCGTCGCCAGCTTCGCCGCTTAGGTAGTCGAAACCGCTGCCGCCGTTCAGGCGATCATTACCGGCTCCTCCCCAAAGCGCATCGTCAGCGGCTCCGCCATCGAGCAGGTCATTGCCGCCGCCGCCCGACAGCTGATCATTACAGGCTCCACCATCAAGGCTGTCATTGCCGCCGTCACCCCGTAGAGTGTCGTCACCGCCCTCGCCATACAACCGATCATCACCTTGAAACGCCACTGGCAGTCCTGAGCCATCACCATAAAGGTCGTCGTTGCCCTCCCCGCCGTAGAGGCTATCGTTGCCGGCATTACCCCAGAGTTGGTCATTGCCGATGCCACCATCAAGCAGGTCATTGCCGTGGTATTGGGCGTCGAGCTGGCTAGTTTCGGCATCACCTATCAGCTGGTCATCGTCATCGCCGCCATACAATTCGTCATCCCCGCCGGCGCCGAACAGCGTGTCGCTCCCGACCCCGCCTTGCAGGCTGTCACGACCGTAATCGCCTCCCGCTTCCTCCAGTCCGTCGCCAGTCAACTGGTCATTACCCTCAGCGCCGAGCAAGAGGTCATTGCCGCCATTGCCGAACAACCGGTCATTGCCCTTGCCACCATCAAGTAGATCATCGCCCTGCAGGGCCGCAGCAATTTTGCTGTTGTCGCCCGACAAGTCATCGTCGTCATCGCCGCCGTAGAGGATGTCGTTGCCGCCATCGCCGCTCAGCGTGTCGTTGCCTGCGCCCCCTGCCAGATAGTCATCGCCATCCTGCCCGGTGGGCGTGATGCCCGCGTCCCCCACCAGCACATCGGCACCCTCGCCACCGACCAGAAAATCGCTGTCCACCCCGCCAAACTGGACATCATCGCCACTACCGCCATCGAGGAAATCCTGGCCATTCTGGCCGAAGAGCCAGTCAGCGCCTGAACCACCATAGATAAAATCACCGTCCAGACCGGTGTCAGCCATAGCCTGTGGCCAGACGTTGCTGGGGATCACCGAATAGGTCGTCACCTCAGTTTGCGGGTCGAACACGACGGCCCTGGTTAAACTCCAGTCGGCGCTACCGCCGGCTCCGACCAAGGCATCCCCGTAAATCACATCGTCACCGGCACCACCCAGCAGCACATCCCGCTCACTGCCACCGAGCAGCAGGTCATTGCGCACCGAGCCCACCACAAAGTCGGTGCCCGCGTTGCCGGACAATAAATCGCCCTTTTCGGCGATGCCATTGTCGAGGTCATTAACCGCAAAGGCCTCAGCATCAGTGAGCTCTTCATCGCCGTAGAGGCGATCGTTGCCCGCGTGACCATAGCCCCGGTCTTGCCCTGCACCACCAATAACGGTGTCATTACCCGCCCCGGCGTAGAGCAGGTCATCGCCCACCCCGCCATCCAGCACATCGTCGCCACCGCGCCAGGCATCCAGAAAATCGTCACCGCCAAGGCCCAGCAGCTTGTCGTTGCCGACGCTGTCGTAGAGCGTGTCATCCCGGTTGGCTTCGTCGCCTGCGCAAAGCACATTGTCCAGATCGTCGGTGTCGGTTTGTACCCCCTCTTCTTCAGCGTTGAAATCAATCGGCTTCTTATCGCCCGTAATAACCCGATCAACATTGGTCGTAGCCGGCGCATCGGCATCGCTCAGATGAATGCCGAACTTGCCCTCACTCCAGCCTTGCACGGTCACCGTATTGGCCCCAACACTGATCACCAAGTTTTGCGTGGCACCCAGATCGACCAGCGTGTAGGTCACGTAATCGTCTTGCCACTGCTGCGCACCAAGGCTGATGGCCTTGCCGCCAGCCAGTGTGTGGCCCTGATACTTGAGCGAGCCGCCATCGGTATCGACGATAGTGTCGTTACCGGCACTGCCGTCGATGACATATTCATCTTGGCCTTCGCCGCCCTCCAGGCGATCACTGCCGGAGCCGCCGGTGAGAATATCCGCCCCAATTCCGCCGATCAGCGTGTCGTTGGCACTGCCACCGTCCAGATTGTCGTTGCCGGACATACCCATAAGCGTGTCACTGTCCGCGCCACCGTCGAGGTTGTCGCTGCCGCTGCCGCCCTCAAGATAATCCTTGCCGCCTTCGCCCTTGAGGACGTCGTCGCCGCCCATGCCGTAGAGGCGGTCGCTATTGCCCGCACCAACTAAGGTATTGCCATTGTCATCACCAAACAAAAAACGGCGTGCATTAGGGTCGTTAAACGTACTGCCTACAGAGAGATGCTCGCCAGAGGCCGTATCAGAAAAATACAGATTCAAGCCACTGCCTGCGGCCACCGGAAGAAAATCCTCGCCCTCTGCGGAACGAGTCTTAATGACCCAAGACAACATCTCGGCGCGATCACCTATCCACTCTTGAGTAAGCGAGCCTTGGCCTGTGCTTTCATCATAAAGTTGTAGTTGTACCGCCAAATTCGAATAGTTGGCGCCGACGATGGCATAAGGTTTCAGTTCTAGCAGCGCGCGCCGCACGGCTAAGCCTTCATCATTGTCGTGCAAAGCCAGTTCGGTCGTCGGCCCAGAAGATTGGCCGACCAAGTCACGGATGCCGAATTTATTGGCGAGAGAAGTATCGTTAATCAGTGCAGTCGCATTAATAAATAAATCTCGAACATCACCCTCACGGCTTGGCTCGCTACCGCTGACTAATAGCGAACGAATATCATCGACATATTTACGGGCATCCTCTTCCTGCGGCGCCGCACTGGCGATATTCAGCAATGAGGCAAGTGTTTCATCATCACCAACGCCAGCCAGCAAGAAGCCAAGGACATAGCCACCGCTAGTTTCATATTTGAACGGGTTATTCTCAACAGTATAAGGAAGCGTTGAAAGCCCCAGGCCAGAGTCACGATCAAGCCATTCGCCATCGCCAAAACGAAACACACCAATAACTTTTCCGGAGCTGTCCTTGTAGATGCTCAACGCTTCATTTTGAATGCTGGTGGCGTAAGACGAACCGCCAGCGGCGGCAATCAATTGCGCCTGCTGCTGGGTGATGCCGAATTGTATGCCGGAGTCCGTAGTTTCGCGGGCCAGGGCTTTGACCGTCTCCATCAGAACATCATCATTAAGATACTTCAGCGCCTCACTAAATTCCCCGATCAGCACATAGTGGGCGGCGAGAAAGAAATTCCCCGGAAACATAAAAGCCAACCGATCATCTTGAGCGCCATTAGCAAACTTCCACGCTTCGTTAGCATTTCGGTAGGCCTGGAGCTCTGTTGGAGAGTTATAAGACACGCTTCCATCATCATGATGTATCTCAGTAAACCCAGCCAATTCAGCAGCAAGTATCCAATCCGAAAACGCTTCGATCGAATAACTCGGGTATATCCCAGGGTATTGCACTTGAAGCGCCGCATTTAAGCTAATGGCAACCCCGCCGACCAATGGGCCGCTACCCGTGGAAATTTGTGCGGTATTTAAAAATGCTGGATTGCCGGTTTTTTCCGCCAACAACAGATAAGCGGCACCACGATTTCCTGCAGCCTGGTAGGCGTGAATCTGCGCCATGTCCGCTTCGCTCAGGTCCTGAAAGTGAGTTGGATCGTTATCAAGCACATGCCCCTGCATTCGATCGGGGAAAAAAGCCCCCAATAGATTCATTTCTATGACCAGCTTGGAAAATTCGACGAACTCTACAGCACCAACAACAGCATCCAAAATAGACATAACCCTCTCCTAAATTTTATTTAATTTGATATTGCAAGATATAATCACGAATACGCTTATCGTATTTCACCCATGAGCCATCAAGGAAATACTTACCATCAATTGAGTATTCAAGCTCCGCACCTGAAGCCACCCGACTAATCACATGACATATTGGAGACTTTCTCTCTCCATGGACAGTAATTGGCTTATTACATGCAACATAAGCTAATTTGTATTTTTCTGAGAAAAAAAGTTGCGGTCTTGCATCACATCTCACAGCCGGATCTATATGAGCAGACCTATCCGGCGCAGTAACATCCTGACCATCCTTCCATATGGAGCGGCAAATCAAGTCATCATACATTACGGTACCTGGCACAGTGGTCTCGACTATTGAATAGTCAACCGGAAATCCGGTATAACGCCCCCAGCGCTCTAGCCCTCTAGCCAGAAATTGATCCCACTGCTCAGTTGGGCGCGCACTAGAAATATAAACATCTCCATAAGGTGGCGAGGTGTAACTAGTAGATTTTCCATCATCAGGCCTTACATCCTTGTAGCTCTTAATTGGCCTGATTGAATCAGCCGTCACCATCATTAAAAGCCTGACACGCATCTCATAACGAGTTAGCCGATCATCACCACGCAAACGCTGCGGTATTTTCATCGTAAACACGGTACTGGCTGGGTCTGGGTAGCTACAGATTTTTTTTACCGGCGAGTCGCAAGGCTCTTCTTTCTCATAGAGCGTTAAGCCGATTTCGCGCAGCGCATCATAGTCATGCCGTGCGAGCCAGGTTTTGATGGGGGTATATTTTTGATATACCTGAAAAACAATACCTGCAAGCAACACCAGGCTGAGTATTCTGTTTTTCTTTATCCAAGCCATGCAGCGCTCTATTATTTTTACCATCATCAAAGTAACCTCAGGGAAGAATATAAAACTGAGCGAACCATCATCACAAGCAGAGGGGGCCAGGTCTTACATTTGACATTTTGTAGCTGTTTTGCTCGCCTGCAAAATGCAAGACCTGACCCCGCGCTCCATAGGCGCAGTGAGCCGAATCGGCATCGGTGAACCACTTTTCGGCTTTCTGCAGCATCAGGCCGTAAAACTTGGCAGCAGTCGGGCGGTCTGGATCAACTAAATCTGCCGCCAGCAGATCGTAGTGACTTGCGTAGCCGCTCAGTCCCAGAGGGTCGTCAGCGTTACTGCTGCTGCACAAATAATCGTTCAACAGGGTGATGGCCGTGGCCAGTTTGAAGTTTGCCGGGCCAAGATCGGCCAATGCCGGATGCAGCACCTTGGCATCAAGCCCATGCTCGTCCAGCTGGTCAGCCGCGCGAAGCGCTTCGTAATCGGCCAGAAATTGCTCATGCGTACGGGGATTTATCAACGCAACAGCAACTAAAATCTCGGCTGTCGGTATTCCGATCAAAAGCGCAGCGGCAAAGGCAGCGGGATCGAGGGATGACAACGCATAATCATCGAATAAAGATTGAGAGGTCTCACTGGCAAGATAGCTGGTGTTCTCCTCGGCCATGGCACCGACGAGGGCGCCGGCAGAGACGCCTAATACATCGACGGCAATTTTGATGGCCTCCTGCTGCTCTAGCGTATTAAGCCAATCGAACGAAGCTGGATTATAAATTTGATCAACGGTACCGCCGAGATAGCTAGTAGTGGTCATTTTTGCTTCTTCCTTGAGGGCTGAGAGTTATGCAGCACGGCACATACGAATAAACCAATACGTGTCCAGTTGCCGGTACACGCACTCACCTTTTTTCCAGTTACGCGGATAATTTGTCAGATCGGGGAGCAAGCGATCAGCCGATTTTTCATATTGCTCCGGGGTCTGTGGCGCAAGCTTGTTCCAAGACACCCCCGGCCACAGCTTGTTGTCGTGAGTGCGCGCAACCGCTGGGATGTAGAGCAGACTCTTCCAGATGTGGTAATCCGCCGGGTAGCGCAGCGGACGTTGACGGTAGCGCAAGTCAATCATGTCCACTTGCAGAGCCTCGAACTGCTGTAAGGCGTAACGCCCCTCTGCGGTTCCGGCATTGATCTGATGTAGCTTCTCAGCCCATTCGAATGAGTAAGGATCAGGTGTCCACCAGCCCATCGTGTTACTTACCCGACCCACCCCGGCCCGCTGCTTGATGGCCTGCACCTCCAGCGAGTCATCCCACTGCACCCTTGATTGCCCCGGCAGTGGTTCAGGGGCGCTGTAATAGGCCTTGATCAACGTCTCAAGATCCGCTCGATGCAGCTGAAAGTTGCCGATTATCTCTTCGTCACTGGGCAACGGATTGACGAACAGCAAACGCCAGATGCTGAACGCCAGCAGCGCCACTGGCAGGGCATATAACGGGGCGCGCCAGGCGCTTTGCTGAATACCGCACGCCCGCGCCAAAACAGGCACCCACAGCCGCATCGTCAGCGTGGCCGTTAATGCCGGAAATAGCAGGCCAAGCAGCAAGATTTTTTCCAGAGTACTCATGCCGTCTCCCCGTTAAATTCAGTGATTCCCGCGCCAGCGATAGGTACGCTCTCGATTACGTTAAATTTGTGCTCCGCCGCTCGACCTGAAGTGTTTGTCCAACAATTCAAACTCCCATCCAGCAAGTCAAGATAACGACTGACACCAACCTCCAATCCATATGCGCCCGCCGAACTCTGCGCCTGCGCTCTTATCCCGCGACACTGTTCTGGATTGTTCAGCGCAGCCAATACCGTCTCGGCAATCTTGGCTGAATCAAAGAACTCCACCAGCAAGCCATTTTCTCCATCACGAATCACTTCCCGCACCGGCGCGGTATCCGAACCAATAATCAGGCAGCCGCTGGCCATGGCTTCCAGCAGCGACCAAGACAACACAAAGGGATAGGTCAGGTAGATATGCGCCGCCGAAACTTGCAGCACTTGCTTGTAGGTTTCGTAGGGCACCTTGCCGAGAAAGTGCACGCGGTTTAGATCCAGCGGCTGCTCTACCGGAAACAGTTCCGCCAG
>C687J26845_10000028_pt1 | contig 97048 bp, 90 predicted proteins | sample RifCSPlowO2_12_FD_26845 | JGI IMG/M metagenome (IMG submission 26845)
TTCTTGCTGGCTCTGGGGGCTGAGGGGGCGACTGGCGCGAAACCGCCAGTCGGGGTGGGAGGTGAGAATCACCACGCCATTGCTGTCGGTGACCAGCAGGCGTTCGGGAGTTTTGCCCCAGAGGGTTTCGGTGTCATCCAGATTGATTTTGATCACCAGCACGCCAAGGATCTGCTCGCCCTCGCGAATGGCATTGCCGAAGTAGTAGCCGCGTCTGCCGGAGGAGGTGCCCATGCCAAAAAAACGTCCGGGTTTGCCGGCCATGGCATCGCGAAAGTACGGCCTGAAGGTGAAGTTGCGGCCGACAAAGCTGTCGCTCTGTTGCCAGTTGGAGGAGGCCAGGGTGGTGCCGTCGACCGCCATCAGGTAGATCACTGCCGCGCCGGTGTCTTGCGCCACCCGCTTGAGCAACTGGTTGGCGCTGTTCAGCCGGTCGGCATCGGTCGGTGCACTCAGGGCCGCGCGCAGCCCCGGCAGATCGCCGAGCAGGGCCGGCAACACCTCGTAGCGGCGCAGGGTGCCGAGCAGGCTGGCGACATACAGGTCGAGGGTCTGCCGGTTGCGTTCGAGCAACTGCTCGCCGTAGTAGCGCTCGGCCAATTGCTGCACCGGCCAGAGCAGCGGCAACAGCAGCAGTGCCAGTAGCAGCAGGCTGCGCCAGCGCGGTCGGCGCTCGGTCTTGGGCGGCGTTACTGGGGTCACGCAATGCCTCCTGAGTGGTTTTTTTGCAGGTTCCGCAGCTGGGGCTGAGGCTCAGCATTGGCGTCGATTTGCTGCTGGTTTGGTGGGCTGAAGCCCACCCTACGACCAGTCTTCAAAATGGTGCTCTGCCGGTGCTGAATCGTGGTGCTTGAGGGATGTTAGGCCCAGCGGCGGCGTGACCACAAGTCAGCCGCTCTGGCGGTGGGCGGCGTCTTGGCGGCTTGGCTGGAGTGTTTGGCGGATAGCCGCCTAGGCCTTGGCGGCTATCCGCCAGAACGGTCCGGGTTGTGGCTGGGTAATATTTATAAGTATTTGTATTTAATGGATTTAATTTTATTTAAAGGGCTGGCATGGGGCTTGCGATAGGTCTAGCAAGCTGGCGTTGAACGCGAGTGAAAAATAAATCTCTCCAGTTCAGGAGAGTTAGCGCTGCGTTGGCGCAGGCATCGATGGATGGTGCTGTGCGCTCTTTGTGAGGAACCTGCCATGACCCGCAAACCTTTCTACAGAAGTCTGTATGTGCAAGTACTGGTGGCCATCGCCCTGGGCGTTGCCATCGGCCATTTCTACCCGCAAGCCGGGGTGGCGTTGAAGCCGCTCGGTGATGGTTTCGTCAAACTGATCAAGATGGCCATTGCGCCGATCATCTTTTGCACCGTGGTCAGCGGCATCGCCGGTATGCAAAACATGAAGGCGGTCGGCAAGACCGGCGGCCTGGCGTTGTTGTATTTCGAGGTGGTGTCCAGCGTGGCGCTGCTGATCGGTTTGCTGGTGGTCAATATCGCCCAGCCCGGTGCCGGCATGCATGTGGATGTGGCGACCCTGAATACCGCCGGCATCGCGGCTTACACCCAGGCCGGCGCGCAGCAGAGCACCATCGGCTTTTTCCTCAACATCATCCCGAGCACCGTGGTCGGCGCCTTCGCCACCGGCGATATTTTGCAGGTGCTGATGTTCTCGCTGATGTTCGGTTTTGCCCTGCATCGCATGGGTGACTACGGCCGCCCGGTGCTGGAATTTATCGACCGGATCGCCCAGGTGATGTTCAACATCATCGGCATGATCATGAAGGTCGCGCCCCTGGGTGCTTTTGGCGCCATGGCCTTTACCATCGGCCAGTACGGCGTGGGTTCTCTGGTGCAACTGGGCCAGCTGATGCTGTGCTTCTACATCACCTGCGTGCTATTCGTGCTGGTGGTGCTGGGTGGCATTGCCCGCGCCCACGGCTTCAGCATCCTGCGCTTTATCCGCTACATCCGCGAAGAGCTGATGATAGTGCTGGGCACCTCGTCGTCCGAGTCGGCTCTGCCGAACATGCTGCGCAAGATGGAGAAGCTCGGCTGCGACAAATCGGTGGTCGGCCTGGTGATTCCCACTGGCTACTCCTTCAACCTGGATGGCACCTCCATCTACCTGACCATGGCCGCAGTATTTATTGCCCAGGCCACCGACACGCCCATGGGCCTGGTTGATCAGCTGACCTTGCTGGCGGTATTGCTGATCGCCTCCAAAGGCGCGGCGGGGGTGACCGGCAGCGGCTTTATCGTGCTGGCGGCGACCCTCTCGGCGGTCGGCACCTTGCCGGTGGCCGGCTTGGCGTTGATTCTTGGCATTGACCGCTTTATGTCCGAAGCGCGCGCCCTGACCAATCTGATTGGCAATGGCGTGGCCACCATAGTGGTCGCCAAGTGGTGCAAGCAGCTGGACGAAGGCACCTTGCAGGCCGAGTTGGGCAATGGTCCGGTGTCAGTGACGGTGCCCCAGGCGACTCGCACCCTGGCGTGAGCCTCTGTGGTTGAGAAAAGCCCGTCCTGGTGACGGGCTTTTGCTTGTCTGGGTGGGCGCGCGTTTGCGGCCTTGCGCATCAGGCCTTGCCCAATAACCTTTTTAGGTTATCGCGCAGGCTTTCAAAATTCAGCAGCACCCAGAAGTTCAGGCCGATCATAAAGCCGACAAAGGAGAACAGTTGTGCGGTCACCGCAAAGCTGACGCTGCCTTCGCCGTTGGCCAGGGGCCAGATCAACAGCATCGGGATATCGGCTACCAATATGCCGCCCAAGGTCAGGGTGAAAATATTCACCCGGTTCTTTTTCGCCAGCAGTTGGTAAAAGCGCATGCCGATAAAGAACTCGTAGAGGTAGGCCACCGGCAGGCCTGCGACGACAGTGCCGAGAAACAAAAGAAAAAATGTCAGCAGCCCCTCTTGCATGTCGAAGCCCGAGATTCCGGCAAAAAAGGCATAGCCGGTAAATGCAAAGGGCATTATCAATGGCGCAAACGCCAGGGCTCTATTTTCGTTTTTCATAATCTACTCGTGGCATGCATCTAGTCGGCGTTCAGGCGATCAAGCCACCTGGGTTGGCAAAGCTGAGGCTATGGTACTGGTACAGGGGGCAAAATTTATTGACCGCGGTAATGTTCTCCCGTCTTCTGACCGAAAACGTCAACCGCAGCTGAGCGTATGGGTCACTGACCGCTGCCGCCTGCGCCGCCTACTCTGGAGGGACGCCTCAATCCTGTCAGGAGCTGCCTTTCATGCAACGCATTCACTTCGAAACCGAACACAACATGTTCCGCGAGTCGTTTCGCGCCTTTCTGCAAAAGGAAGTGGTGCCGCACCAGGACGCCTGGGAGGAGGCCGGGGTGGTCAGCCGCGAAGTCTGGAAGAAGGCCGGCGAGATGGGCTTTCTGCTGCCCTGGGCTGATGAGGAGTACGGCGGCAGCGGCCTGAAGGATTTTCGCTACGAGCAGATCATGTGCGAGGAGTTGGCCAACATCAACGAGGCCGGCTTTATGTTGCCGCTGCACTCGGCGCTGTGCGGGCCTTACATCACCGAATACGGCAACCCCGAACAAAAAGCACGCTTCCTGCCGGGCATCATCAGCGGCGAGATCATCCTGGCCGTGGCCATGACCGAGCCGAGCGCCGGTTCCGACCTGGCCGGGATGCGCACCACGGCGGTGGACAAGGGCGATCACTATGAGCTGAACGGCTCCAAGGTGTTTATCTCCAACGGCATTCTGGCCGATTTGGTGATAGTCGCGGCCAAGACCGATCCGGCCAACAAACACGCCATGGGGCTGTTTCTGGTGGAGCGCGGCATGGCCGGTTTCGAGCGCGGCACGCCGCTGAAGAAACTCGGGATGAAGAGCCAGGACACCGCCGAATTATTCTTCACCAACGTCAAGGTACCGAAGACCAATGTGCTGGGCGACGCCAAGGGCGGCTTCTTCTACCTGATGAACATGCTCGCCCAGGAGCGCCTGACCAACGCCTGTGGCGCGGTGGGCGGCGCCGAGGCGGCGTTGCAGGTGACCATCGATTACGTCAAGGAGCGCAAGGCCTTTGATCGGCCGATTTCACACTTCCAGAACACTCGCTTCAAGCTGGCCGAGATGCGCACCCAGATCGACGTGGCCCAGGTATTCGTCGACCGCTGCGTGATGGACCACAACCAGAAGAAACTCACCCCGGAAATCGCCGCCGAGGCCAAGTTGTTCACCACCGAACTGCTCGGCAAGGTGGTCGATGAAGGCGTGCAACTGCACGGCGGTTGGGGTTATATGTGGGAGTACCCGATTTGCAAGATGTACGCGAATGCGCGGATTCAGCGGATCTTCGCCGGCACTTCGGAAATCATGAAAGAGATCATCAGCCGCGGTATGAAACTCTGATTGGCGCGGCCCTGACAGTTCTTGCAACACCGCCACATAACAACAACAGGAGCGGGCATGAAGGTTCAACTGCCGTTACAACAGTTTGCCCATTGGCTGACCGTGCAACCCGATGCGGTCTGGCTGCGTCAGCCGATTAATGGCCAGTGGCACGATTTGACCTGGCGTCAGGTCGATGATCAGGCCCGGCGTTTGGCCAGTGCGCTGCTGGCGCTGGGTTGCGCGCCGGGGGATAGGGTGGCGCTGCTGTCGAAGAACTGCGCCGAGTGGTTCATCTGTGATCTGGCGATCATGATGGCCGGCTTGGTCAGTGTACCGCTCTATCCGCTGCAAACCGCCGAGAGCATCGCCTATGTGCTGGAGCATGCGCAGTGCAAGGTGATCCTGCTCGGCAAGCTGGATGAGGCCGACAAGCTGGAGGCCGGGATTGGCCCGCAGCTGACCCGGATTGCGCTGCCGTACCCGACTCTGGCCTGCGCCCATGACTGGCACGCTTTATTGGCCATGCACCAGCCGCTGCAAAGGGTGGCGGTGCAGCAGCCCGAGCAAGTGCTGACCCTGGTGTATACCTCTGGCACCACCGGCAATCCCAAGGGGGTGATGCTCTCGGTGCATGCCATGGCCTTTACCGCGGCCAACGCCTGCGCGGAAATGCACATGAGCCCGCAGGACAGGTTCTTTTCCTTTCTGCCGCTGTCCCATGTGGCCGAGCGCTTTATGGTCGAGTTCAACAGCCTGTATTGCGGTGCGCCGGTGGCCTTTGTCGAGTCGATGGAGACCTTTGCCAGCGATCTGCGCCACGTGCGGCCAACCGTGTTTTTCGCCGTGCCACGGCTGTGGACGCGCTTTCAGCAAGGGGTGCTGGAGAAGCTGCCGCAGGCCAAACTGACGCGGCTGCTGCGTATCCCGCTGCTCGGCTGGCTGGTGGCGCGCAAGGTTCGCCGCGGCTTAGGGTTGGATCAGGCGCGGATCATGATCTCCGGCGCCGCGGCGATTTCCCGTGGCCTGCTCGATTGGTATCAAGCCATCGGCCTGACCCTCTGTGAAGGCTACGGGATGAGCGAAAACGTTGCCTATGGCTGCTTCAATCGGCCGGGGCAAGTGCGTTTTGGTACCGTGGGCCGGGCGATGCGAGGGCTGGAAGTGCGCATCGCCGACGATGGCGAGATCCTGTTTCGCAGCCCGACCCTGATGCTGGGCTATTACCTGGAACCGGAAAAAACAGCCGAGGCCTTGAAAGACGGCTGGCTGCACACCGGCGACAAGGGCGAGCTGGACAGCGACGGCTACTTACGCATCACCGGGCGGGTTAAAGACATCTTCAAAACCACCAAGGGCAAGTACGTGGCACCGGCGCCGATCGAGGGGGAGATTGCCAAGAACAGTCACGTTGAACAGGTCTGCTTGATGGGTAGCAACCTCGATCAGCCGCTGGCGCTGATCGAACTGTCACCGGCGGCGCGGCTGCTCCCTGTCGCTCAAGTAACCGCCGATTTGCAGGCCACCCTGGCGCACCTCAATACCCAACTGCAACCCCACGAGCGGATCAGCCATTTTGTCCTGGTGCGCGAGCCCTGGACGGTGGACAACGGCTGCATGACACCGACCATGAAGATCCGCCGCAATGTACTGGAGGCGCGCTACGCAGAATTAGTCGCCGCACTGCCGGCGCGCCAGCCGCTGTATTGGGAAACCTGAAAGGAAGTGTATTGATGCAAGGTCCGCTGTCTTCTTTAAAAGTGCTGGATTTTTCCACCCTGTTGCCGGGGCCTTTTGCCTCCTTGCTGCTGGCTGACATGGGCGCCGAGGTGTTGCGCATCGAGTCGCCGACCCGCATGGACCTGGTGCGGGTATTGCCGCCCCACGATGAGGGCGTGTCGGCCAGTCACGCCTACCTCAATCGCAATAAACGTGGCATGGCCTTGGACTTGAAGCAGCCGGCGGCAGTGGCGTTGGTCAAGCGCCTGGTGGCCGACTACGACATCGTGCTGGAGCAGTTTCGCCCCGGGGTGATGGAGCGCTTGGGGCTGGGTTACGCGGCGCTCAAGGCGATCAATCCACGGCTGATTTATGTGTCTATCACTGGCTATGGCCAGACCGGCCCGTACAAGGATCGCGCCGGCCACGACATCAACTACCTGGCCCTGACCGGCATCGCCAGCTACACCGGTCGCCGCGACACTGGGCCCTTGCCGCTGGGGATTCAGGCCGCCGACATCGCCGGGGGCTCTTTGCACGGGGTGATGGGGTTGCTGGCGGCGGTGATCCAGCGCCAAGTCACGGGCGAGGGCCAGCATGTCGATGTGAGCATGAGCGACTGCGCCTTTAGCCTGCACGCCATGGCCGGCGCCGGCTATCTGGCCTGTGGTGTGGAGCCTGAAATGGAAAACCAGGCCCTGAATGGCGGCAGTTTTTACGATTACTACCGCACCCGCGATGGCCGCTGGTTCTCGGTCGGCAGCCTGGAACCGCAATTTATGCAGCAGTTCTGCGCGGCCATCGGTCGGCCGGAACTGGCCAGCCGTGGCCTGTCACCCAAGCCTGAAGAGCAGCAGGCGCTCAAACGCGAAATTCAAATGGAGTTCGAGAAGCGCGACTTTGCCCAGTGGCGCGAAGTGTTTGCCGCCCTGGACGCCTGCGTCGAGCCGCTGCTGGGGCTGGCGGAGGCGGTCGAGCATCCGCAGATACTGGCCCGGGAGATGCTTGTCGAAGTACCGCGGGACGGTAAAACGCCGCAACGGCAAATCGCCTGCCCGATCAAATTCTCCAGCGGTTTGCCCGTGCCCCGGCATATCGGCGCCCCCGTTGGTGCGCACACCGCCGAGGTGCTGCTGGAGCTGGGGTACAGCGCCGAGCAGATCGCCGACCTGCGCGCCGGCAAGGTGATCACTTAGCGGCTGCTTTCCTGCTGTGCCTATGCTAAAAAAGCGGCCTTACAAGGCCGTTGTCGGCAACAAGGAGCAACAAAAGCATGGGCAAGCATTCAGGAATGAGCACGGCGCTGGCGCTGTTATTGAGCGCCGGTATGGCCTGCGCCGAAGAGCCGGCGAGCGAGACCAGCACCCTCAAGGAATCGGCCAAGGCCGCAGTGTCGTCGGCGATCTCTGCCGGCAAGAACCTGCTGGGCGGCGCCTCCGAAGGCGTCACCGAAGGCCGCGAGTCGGCTCAGGGCGCCGATGGCGCGTTGATCATTTCCCAGCTCGACCAACTGGACGGCAAGGTCGAGGTGAAACTGCTGAAAGTCGAAGCAGTTGAAGGAAACCTCAGCGCCTTGCTCGGTTTTAAAAACCTCACCGACAAACCCGTACGCCTGATCAATCTCTGGCAAAACGGCGCGCTGCTGGCCATCGACCAGGACGACTACTCCAGCAATCTGGTCCCCGGCATCGATAATCCCGACGAAGTCACAGTGCCGCCGAAGACCGGTGTGCGGCAGAAGTTCGTGTTCCAGGGTCCGGTGGAAGGGCCGAAGTCGTTGCGGTTGTGGGGTAAGGATTTCAGCGTCGCTAAATAGGCGAGAGGATTTATGGTCACTTGTTATCTGCGCTACGTCCTCGACCCAAACAAGCTCAAGGAATTCGAGCACTACGGCAAACTGTGGATCCCCCTGGTCGCGCGCTTTGGCGGCCAGCACCACGGCTACTTTCTGCCATCCGAAGGCGCCAACAATATCGCCCTAGCGCTATTCACTTTTCCCAGCCTGGCCACCTACGAGCAGTACCGCCACGACTCCATGCTAGACCCCGAATGCCAAGCCGCCTTTCAGTACGCCCAAGACACTCAGTGCATCCTCAACTATGAGCGCAGTTTCTTTCGGCCGCTATTCGAATAGGCGCTGCTGCACTTGGGGCATGCCGATAGTTTTCCTACTCTTTGCGCTGCTCGCCGCTGTACATCAGTGTCGCTTTGCAGCTGCGGCAGTAGTAACGGCGCCCTTTGCGCACCAGGGTGTGGCGCTGGGCGGAGAAGGGGAAGTCGCGATCGGGGCAGGCGCAGTTGTAGACGAAGCGGGTCACGCTACGGCGCTGGATTTCGTAGGTGTGGCAGCGGTCAGCGGGCAGCTCATACACGCCCATCATGATCAGTTGCCATTCTTCGCCGTGGGGTTGGATGTGTGGACCGAACATTTCCCGGGCGATCATGTGCGCGACTTCGTGGGCCACGGTTTGCTTGAGAAAGTGTTCTTGGTTCTCACGGTACAGCTGCGGGTTGAAGCGCAGCAGGTTTTCGTCGAGGTGGGCGACCCCGGCTTTTTGCCCTCTTAACTTGAGACTGACTTCCGGGCGGGTAAAACGGCGTTTAAAAAACGCCTCGGCTTGCTGATAGCAAGTTTCAATCCGCTGGTTGAGTTGTTCTGGCATGCATGGCTCCGAGATATCGAGCAATTATGCCCAAGCTGGAAACTGCAAGCAGCCAGAAAACGACGAAGCCGCTCTATGAGCGGCCTCGTTTCCGTGCAACAAACCTCAGCTGATCCTCAACTGGTGTAGACCGGGCCTATGCCGATGCCCCAGAGAATCACCGACAGCGCCATCATCGACACCAGTACCACCAAGCCTACGGCCAGTACCGAACTGGAGAACAGAAAGCCTTCCTCGGCAGGGATATTCATAAAGGTCGGAATACCCACATAGAGCAGGTAAACCGTGTAACAGATGGCCGCAGTGCCAACGAACATCGCCAGCCACAGGTTAGGGTAGAGCGCCGCCAAGCCGCCGATAAACAGCGGTGTGGCGGTGTACGCCGAAAACACTACGCTTTGCGCCATGCTTGGCGCTGCGTCATAGGTGCGCGCCATCCAGTGCACCACTGCCGCCATCACGGCAACACCCGCCAGCATGGCCAGATAGGACATGATGGTCATCTGCAGGGCGCTGGCTTGCGTAAGCATGACCGGTGCCCCGCTGCCGATGGTCCAGCCAACTTTGGTGGTGCCGATGAAAGCCGAAATTGCCGGGATGGCTGCCAGCAGCAGCACGTGGGTAAGGTACATGTGGCTGATGCTTTCTTCGTCGCCACGAATTTCTTGCCATTCCTCATCGGGATGGGTGAAAAGTCCCCAGACGTGGTGGATCATGCTGCACCTCCTATTATTATTGCGATCGCCCCAGCAAGCGCCCGCTGCGCGTGGGTAGCGCCAGCGGGTGCGTAGGCCGATTCAATGCGACCGTATGTCGCAGTATAGGCAGAGGTTTGCGAGCTTGCGGGACAGCGCGTTAGAGCAAATATGATCGTGAAACTCATCTGTAATAGCGCTGCAGTATTTCAAAGGCCAGGTTGATCGATTGCAATCGGCTGGTGCTGCCGCCCCGGTCGGGGTGATGTTGGCTGACCAACTGGCGATAGCGGTGCTTGATGCGGGCCAGATCCAGTGCCGGCTGGCCGCTTAGCTCGAACAGTTCGAGGGCCGCGCGCTGCTCATCGCCGCCTTGCAGGCGGGCCCAAAAGCTGGCGAGCAGTTGCTCAACGTCGCAAGCCTTGGTGCTGTGCAGCTGTTGCAGATCGAGGTAATAGTCGCGCAGCGGATCATGCTCGGCTAACTCGGCGCTGCCGGCTTGGTAGGGCAGTAACTGGCAGCACAGTGGGCTGATCTGCAGGTGTGCACGGCGTTCTTGCCAGAGGCGTTCACGCAAAAGGTAGAGCGCGTTGAAAATCAGGAAGTGGGTCTGAAATAACGCCAGTTGCGGGTCGTTCGCCAGGTTTTCTAGATGCGCCGATTGTTGTTGCCGGAGTTGCTGAATCAACTGGTATTCGCTGCAGCCGTCGCTGGCGGCTTGCAGCAGTGCCAAGAGCTGGTCGGCAAGGTCGGCGTGGCCATTTAAGTCGGAAGTCATGGGCCGAGATTAGCACAGCGTTTTGCCTGATTACTGGGCTGGGGTGTGTCGGGCTTTGTGGGTAAAATGCCGGACTTTCACGACTCCTGCGGATTTAAGCGCGCCATGAGCAGCCTTTCGGTCAATCAAAACAAACTTCAGAAACGTCTGCGCCGCCTGGCGGGCGAGGCGATCACCGATTTCAAGATGATCGAGGACGGTGACAAGGTGATGGTCTGCCTGTCCGGCGGTAAAGACAGCTACACCATGCTCGATGTATTGCTGCACCTGCAAAAGGTCGCACCGATCAAGTTTGAGATAGTCGCGGTCAACATGGACCAGAAGCAGCCTGGCTTTCCTGAACATGTGCTGCCGGCGTACCTGGAGTCCGTCGGGGTGGCCTATCACATCATCGAAAAAGACACCTATTCGGTGGTCAAAGAGATGATCCCCGAGGGCAAGACCACTTGCTCGCTGTGTTCGCGTTTGCGCCGCGGCACGCTTTATACCTACGCCGACGAAATTGGCGCGACCAAGATGGCCCTGGGGCATCACCGCGACGACATTTTGGAAACCTTTTTCCTCAATATGTTTTACGGCGGCACGCTCAAGGCCATGCCGCCCAAGTTACTGTCGGACGATGGTCGCAATGTGGTGATCCGGCCCCTGGCCTACTGCAAAGAGGCCGATATCGAGGAATATTCCCAGCTCAAAGAGTTCCCGATCATTCCGTGCAATCTCTGCGGCTCGCAGGAGAACCTGCAGCGCCAGGTCGTCAAAGAGATGCTGCAAGAGTGGGAGCGCAAGACGCCGGGGCGCACCGACATCATGTTTCGCGCTTTGCAGCATGTGGTGCCGTCACAATTGGCCGACCGCGAGCTGTTCGACTTCGGCGCTTTGCGTATTGATGAAAGCGCCACACCGCGTTTTGTCGATGTGATGAACCTCTAACGGTCTGCTAACGGAGTTGGCTGAGGCGAACTGCCTTGGCACCTATATATAGCAGCGAGATAACTGCGAGGGACGCGGATGCGCGACTACAAATGGCTGCATGAGTATTGCCTGAACCGCTTTGGTTCGGCCGCAGAGCTTGAGGCGTACTTGCCGGTGCCCAAGACGGCCGATGAACTGCGCCAGATCAGTGATGACCGTTACTTGTCGCTGATTGCCTTGCGGGTGTTTCGCGCCGGATTAAAGCACAGCCTGGTCGATGCCAAATGGCCGGCGTTCGAGACGGCTTTTTTTGACTTTGCCCCGGAAAAAGTCGTGCTGATGGGCGCCGAGCACCTGGAGCGCTTGATGCAAAACGCTCAGCTGATTCGCCATCTCGGCAAGCTCAAGAGTGTGCCGCGCAATGCGCAGATGGTGCTGGATGTGGCGCGTGAATACGGCAGCTTCGGCGCGCTGATAGCCGACTGGCCGGTGACCGATAGCGTTGGGCTGTGGAAATACCTGGCCAAGCACGGCACCCATCTGGGCGGGCTGTCGGCGCCGCGCTTGCTGAGGATGATGGGCAAAGACACCTTTATACCTTCCGACGATGTGGTCGCCGCCCTCAAGGCGCAGCAGATCATCGACAAGGCTCCCAGCAGCCTAAAAGACCTGGCCGCCGTGCAGGCGGCGTTTAATCAGTGGCACGCGCAAAGCGGGCGGCCTATGTGTCAGCTGTCGGTGATGCTGGCACACACGGTCAATCACTGAGTGGCGACTGAGGCCGCCTGAGGCGGCTGGCTCGATTCTGAACTGACGAACGGTTTTAAGGCTCGAATGGGCCGAAAATTGGACCAACTGTTCAGTTTTGTTACAGCTCGCTATACAGCGTGATTAACAGCTTTAGGGTTTTTTAGCGGGTGTTGAAATTGCCAGCGACGCGGAAATTTAAGTGCCGGCCCTTAGAGCGTTTGCTGATGGCGATAAGTCACATTGGGTCTAATTAAATTTGCATATGAGGACTCTGGAAGGCATATTCGGGCCCTTCAAATAATTACAGACACGGCCGTGCCCATGCTCAATCGCTTCGCACCTCTCGTTCCGCTGGCCTTCGCCGCCCTCTTGTCTGCTTGTGCAGGCCACGTTGTGCAGCCTCAAATTGCTCTGCAGCCGGTATCTTTGCCGCTGGCAGAACCTACCCATGAACAAGTTGCTGAACTGACCGACGAGAAGCCTTATCAGCTGCCGGTCTTGGCGGACAGCATTCTCGATCGTGGTTTTGAATTAGTCGGCACGCGCTATCGCGCCGGCGGCACTTCAACCAAGACCGGCTTCGACTGCAGCGGCTTTGTCGGTTATCTGTTCCGTGAAGAGGCCGGCATCAAGCTGCCGCGTTCGACTCGCGAAATGATCAACCTGGATGCACCTTTGGTTGCGCGTAATGAGTTAGTGCCGGGTGATATCGTTTTCTTTAATAACCGTGGCCGTGGCCGCGTGAGTCATGCCGGTATTTATATCGGCGATGACCAGTTCATTCATTCCTCCAGCAGTCGCAGTGGTGGCGTGCGGGTGGATAGCATGGATGACCGTTATTGGCGCTCCAGCTTTATGGAAGCCAAGCGAGTGTTGGCTCAGGCGCCAGCACAGACCAAGCATAATCCGCTCCACCACTGAGTGATTACCGCGCCCTGACCCTTGCGTCAGGGCCTGCGGCGCGGCAGAGTAGGGCGCATCCAGCCTTGGGACGCCCTTATGACTCTGTTTCCCCGCATTGCTCTCGTCCTAGTTACTGCCCTGCTGACCGCCTGCGTCAGTCATCCACCGCCAAATCCTGTAGTCCATGTACCAATCGAGCAGTTTTCACCGGCTGCCGATGATGTGCTGCTGCGCGCCATAGGTCTGGTCGGCACGCCCTATGTGTATGGCGGCAATACCCCGCAAAGCGGTTTTGATTGCAGTGGCTTGATCGGTTATGTCTACCGCGATGCGGCCGGCATAGTGCTGCCGCGTTCGACCCGTGAACTGTTGGCCATGCCGGTGCCGAGCATTCGGCGCGAGGCGTTGCTGACCGGCGACCTGGTGTTTTTTGCCACCAGTGGCGGCGGCAAGGTCAGCCATGCCGGTATTTATGTCGGCGATGGACGTTTTGTCCATGCCCCTTCCAGTGGCGGTACAGTGCGGCTGGAGAGCTTGTCGACGGCCTATTGGCAAAAGAGTTATCTAAACGCCAAGCGCGTGCTTGAGGCTAATCGACTCGCAGCGCAGGGCTGGCCTGCGGGTAGCTAGTCGGTCAGTAGTCTCGGAATAAAGTGGGCGGCCTATGGGTCGCCCATTTTTTTTGCGGTGGCGGGGGACTAGTACCATGGTCGAATAGCTGCGGTGAAGTTGGGGTGCTAAAAATGAACCCATAGAAAACAACAACATTATTTCTGTGAGGTAACCGCCATGAGTGCCGCTTCCCTGTATCCCGTGCGTCCCGAAGTGGCCGCCCAGTCATTGACCGACGAAGCTACCTATAAATCCATGTACCAGCAGTCGGTGATCAACCCCGACGGCTTCTGGCGCGAACAGGCCAAGCGACTGGACTGGATTACGCCTTTCACCAAGGTCAAGCAGACCTCGTTCGACGATCACCATGTCGATATCAAATGGTTTGCTGATGGCACCCTGAACGTTTCCGCCAACTGCCTCGATCGGCACTTGGCCGAGCGCGGTGAGCAGGTTGCCATTATCTGGGAAGGCGACGACCCGGCCGATCATCAAGAAATCACCTATCGCCAGCTGCACGAGCAGGTCTGCAAGTTTGCCAACGCCTTGCGCGGTCAAGACGTGCACCGCGGCGACGTGGTGACCATCTATATGCCGATGATTCCCGAGGCAGTGGTGGCCATGTTGGCCTGCACCCGTATCGGCGCCATTCACTCGGTGGTGTTCGGTGGCTTCTCACCAGAGGCACTGGCCGGGCGAATTATCGACTGCCAGTCGAAGATAGTGATCACCGCCGATGAAGGCGTGCGCGGCGGCAAGAAAACCCCGCTGAAGGCCAATGTGGATGACGCCCTGGCCAACCCTGACACCAGTAGCGTGCAGAAAATTATCGTGGTGCGCCGCACTGGCGGCGAGATCAAGTGGCACCCCCATCGCGACGTTTGGTACGAAGACCTGATGAAGGTGGCTGGCAGCGTTTGTGCACCCAAAGAAATGGGCGCCGAAGATCCGCTGTTTATCCTCTACACCTCCGGCTCCACCGGCAAGCCCAAGGGTGTACTGCACACCACCGGCGGTTATCTGTTGTACGCAGCGTTAACCCATGAGCGGGTATTCGACTACCGCCCAGGCGAAGTCTATTGGTGCACCGCCGATGTTGGCTGGGTTACCGGCCACAGCTACATCGTCTACGGGCCGCTGGCCAATGGCGCCACCACTGTGCTGTTTGAAGGTGTGCCGAATTACCCGGACATGACCCGGGTGGCGAAAATCGTCGACAAGCACAAGGTCAGTATTCTCTACACCGCGCCAACGGCGATTCGCGCCATGATGGCCCAGGGCAAGGCGGCCATGCAGGGCGCTGACGGCTCCAGCTTGCGCCTGCTGGGTTCGGTCGGTGAACCGATCAATCCAGAAGCCTGGCACTGGTACTACGAGGAAGTGGGCAAGTCGCGCTGTCCGATTGTCGATACCTGGTGGCAGACCGAAACTGGCGGCGTAATGATCAGCCCGCTGCCGGGCGCCACGGCGCTTAAACCGGGCTCGGCGACTCGGCCGTTCTTCGGCGTGCAGCCGGCGTTGGTGGACAATATGGGCAACCTGGTGGAGGGCGCTGCCGAAGGCAATCTGGTGATTATCGATTCATGGCCAGGCCAGGCGCGCAGCCTGTATGGCGACCATGATCGCTTCGTGGATACTTACTTCAAGACCTTCAAGGGCATGTACTTCACCGGCGACGGTGCGCGGCGTGACGAGGACGGCTACTACTGGATCACCGGCCGCGTCGATGACGTGCTGAACGTGTCCGGCCACCGCATGGGTACTGCGGAAATCGAGAGCGCCATGGTTGCTCACCCAAAAGTCGCCGAGGCTGCCGTGGTCGGCATGCCCCACGACATCAAAGGCCAGGGCATCTATGTGTATGTGACCCTGAATGACGGTGAAGAGCCTTCCGAGCAGTTGCGTCAGGAGTTGAAAAATTGGGTCCGCAAGGAGATCGGTCCGATCGCCTCGCCGGACGTGATCCAGTGGGCTCCGGGTTTGCCGAAGACCCGCTCGGGCAAGATCATGCGCCGTATCCTGCGCAAGATCGCGGTGGCCGAGTACGACACCCTCGGCGACATCTCCACGCTGGCCGATCCTGGCGTGGTGCAGCACTTGGTTGAGACCCATCGCAGCATGCAAGCGGCCTGATTAAGGTCGTTGTTAGGCCCCGGCACAGTCACAAGCTGTGTCGGGGCCTAATTGTTTCTGTCGGGGGCAAAAAAATTAGTGCAATTTAAATCGGTCTTTTTACTGATGATCTGTGCGTGTTCGGCGGGCCTGTGTAGCACCAAAGGTAACCTTTGCCGGTAGCAGGCTGCTCGCTGATGGGGCGTTTTGGAGCGCTTTAGACTATTTGCGCGCTGTGATGATTGGCTGTAAATGGCGTTCTAGATGGGTTTTGTGATTGTTGGTGTGATTATTGCTTTTATCATGGGTTAGCAAGTCTTTCTTGTGCTGCATGTTCTGTGGCGCATGTCAATCCGCTCGCGCTGCCGGGCAGGCTGTTGTGTAACTAGTTGTCGCATTGAAGAAATATCGGCCTTAGGCCTGTCGCTAGAATGCAGCACGCGCAGATCCTGCTGTTGCGCCGCTTCGGCGCGCGGCAAATACAGCGACTGTTTCTACACTCAATGCACGCATATGCCGGGCGTTTGGATTTCTGCCATCTGCGGCTAATTACACTTGAAGGAGTCTCACAATGAAGAGCATTGCACTTCTTGGCGCCCTGGCGCTGTCGCTGTTGTCGTCGTTGGCGCAGGCCGATGAAGCCAAGCCGCTGCGCATTGGTATCGAGGCGGCCTACCCACCCTTTGCGATGAAAACCCCCGAAGGCGCTATCACCGGTTTTGACTACGACATCGGTAATGCCCTGTGCGCCGAAATGCAGGTCAAGTGTGTGTGGATCGAGCAAGAGTTCGACGGCCTGATTCCGGCCCTGAAAGTGCGTAAGTTCGACGCGGTGTTGTCGTCGATGAACATCACCGAAGAGCGGCTCAAGTCGGTGGATTTCAGCAAGAAATACTACAACTCACCGGCGCGTTTGGTGATGAAAGCGGGCACCGAGATCATAAATCCGCTGCTCGACCTGCAAGGCAAGAAGGTCGGTGTGCAGCGCGCCTCCATCTACGATCGCTACGCCACCGAAGTGTTCGCGCCAGCCGGTATAGAAGTGGTGCGTTACGCGTCGCAGAACGAGATCTTTCTCGATCTGACTTCCGGTCGTGTCGATACCACCCTGGCTGATGCGGTCAATATCGACGATGGTTTCCTCAAGACCGATGCCGGTAAAGGTTTCGCTTTGGTAGGGCCGACTGTTAGCGATCCGAAATACTTTGGCGAAGGTGCCGGTATCGCCGTGCGCAAGGGTGACAAAGCGCTGGCAGATAAATTCAGCGCGGCTATTGCTGCCATTCGCGCCAACGGTAAATACCAAGAAGTGCAGGGCAAGTACTTCAAGTTCGATATCTACGGCGACTGACTTTACGGCTCGGGCGTTTTCCTGAAAGTGGCACAAACTTCAATCTGCGGTTGTGCCACTTTTTCGTTGTAGCGGTGTTGCCCGTGTTTTCGTTGTGGCGGTGCTACCCGCGTTTTTCGTTGTAGCGGTGCTGTCCGCGTTGTTGGGGCGCACCGCCTGAGGAGCTAAACCATGCTTAACGGCTATGGCTCGACCATTCTCGAGGGTGCCTGGCTGACCTTGGCGCTGGCCTTGTCGTCGATGACCCTGGCCTGTGCGTTGGGGCTGCTCGGCGCGGCGTTTCGCCTGTCGCCAATTCGCTGGTTGGCGTTGCTGGGTGAAACCTACGCCACGGTGATTCGCGGGATTCCCGACCTGGTGCTGATTCTGCTGATTTTCTACGGCGGTCAGGACCTGATAAATCGGCTAGCACCGCTAGTCGGCTATGACGAATACATTGATATCAATCCCTTTGTCGCCGGCGTTGGCACCCTGGGCTTTATCTTCGGTGCCTACCTGTCGGAGACCTTTCGTGGCGCCTTTATGTCGATTCCACAAGGGCAGGGCGAGGCGGGTGCAGCCTACGGCATGAGCGGGGTGCAGGTGTTTTTCCGCATTCTGGTGCCGCAGATGATTCGCCTGGCGATTCCTGGCTTTACCAATAACTGGCTGGTGCTGACCAAGGCCACCGCGCTGATCTCGGTGGTCGGTCTGCAGGACATGATGTTTAGGGCCAAGAGTGCGGCCGATGCGACCCATCAGCCCTTTACGTTTTTCCTCGCGGTGGCGGCGCTGTATCTGCTGCTGACCAGTGTTTCGCTGTTGGCGTTGCGCGCCTTGGAGCAGCGTTACTCGGCGGGTATCAAGACGGTGGAGCTGTGATGCGGGGGGCTAACGCGTGATTTTTGACTTTTCGGTGATCTGGGCCAACTTGCCGCTGTACTTGGGTGGCGTGCTGGTAACCCTGAAAATTTTGCTGATTTCCCTTGGTTTTGGCTTGTTGTTGGCCATTCCTTTGGGGTTGATGCGGGTGTCCAAGCAGCCCTGGGTGAATTTCCCGGCCTGGCTCTACACCTATGTGATTCGCGGCACGCCGATGTTGGTGCAGCTGTTTCTGATCTATTACGGTCTGGCGCAGTTTGAGTCGGTGCGCGCCAGCGCGTTGTGGCCGTACCTGTCCAATGCCACCTTCTGCGCCTGTCTGGCCTTTGCGATTAACACTAGCGCCTACAGTGCGGAGATTCTTGCCGGCAGTCTGAAGACTATTCCGCCCGGCGAGATCGAAGCGGCCAAGGCCGTGGGCATGTCGCGGTCCAAGCTGTATCGGCGGATTTTGCTGCCTTCGGCCTTGCGCCGCGCGCTGCCGCAGTACAGCAACGAAGTGATCATGATGCTGCACACCACCAGCCTGGCCTCGATCGTGACCTTGATCGATATCACCGGCGCGGCGCGCACCATCAGCTCGCAGTATTACCTGCCGTTTGAGGCCTTTATTACCGCTGGCGTCTTCTACCTGTGCCTGACCTTTATTTTGGTGCGCCTGTTCAAGCTGGCCGAGCACCGTTGGCTGGCCTACCTGGCGCCGCGCAAGCACTAGGCACCCAGATAAACCGCATTCGTTTACGAGAATCCAGACCATGTACAAACTTGAAGTCCAGGACCTGCACAAGCGTTATGGCAGTAATGAGGTGCTCAAGGGCGTGTCGCTGGCGGCTAAAGCCGGCGACGTGATCAGCATTATTGGCTCCAGCGGCTCGGGCAAAAGCACCTTCCTGCGCTGCATCAATTTGCTGGAGCAACCCCATGCCGGCAAGATTTTGCTCAATGGTGAGGAGCTTAAGCTGGTCGCCAACAAGGACGGCGCGCTGAAGGCGGTCGACCCTAAACAGTTGCAGCGCATGCGCTCGCGGCTGTCGATGGTGTTTCAGCACTTCAACCTCTGGTCGCACATGAGCGCCCTGGAAAACGTCATGGAAGCACCGGTGCATGTGCTCGGCATGGACAAGAAAGAAGCGCTGGCCAAGGCTGAGCACTATCTGGCCAAGGTCGGCGTCGCCCATCGCAAAGATGCCTATCCGGCGCACATGAGCGGCGGCGAGCAGCAGCGGGTGGCAATTGCCCGCGCCCTGGCGATGGAGCCGGAGGTGATGCTGTTTGACGAGCCGACCTCGGCGCTCGACCCGGAGTTGGTCGGCGAAGTGCTCAAGGTCATGCAGGATCTCGCGCAAGAAGGCCGCACCATGGTGGTGGTCACCCACGAAATGGGTTTTGCCCGCGAGGTGTCGAACCAGTTGGTGTTTTTGCACAAAGGCTTGGTCGAAGAACGTGGTTGCCCGAAAGAAGTTTTGGCCAATCCGCAGTCCGAGCGGCTGCAGCAATTTCTTTCCGGCAGTTTGAAGTAAGTGTTGGAGCCCGCAGCTAGACTGCCTGTCATGACTAGCACTGTGCGTCGTATCGGTTTTCTGCTGTGGCCGGGTACTCGGGCCATCACCCTGGCGCTGGCTGAAGAAGCCCTGCGGGTGGCGCAGCGCGTCCATCCGGACGTGCACTATGAGCTGCGTTTCTTGCAGGTCGAGGCGCCGGCGCAAGGGGTGCCCGAGGATGGCTCGCTACCTGATGAGGCTGGTTGGCGTCTGCCGGGCGAGCTTTGGGCGGGCAAGCTCGAAGGTTTGCAAAAGCTCTTTCTGCTCGCCGATGAGCCGCCCACCAGCCTGGCGCCGGCACTTTCCAGTGCGATCAAGCATCTGGTTCGTGGCGGTTGCGCGATTGGCGGGTTGTCGGCCGGCGTTTATCCGCTGGCGCAGATGGGTCTGCTGGATGGCTATCGGGCTTCGGTGCACTGGCGCTGGCAGGACGATTTCACTGAGCGCTTCCCCAAGGTGATTGCCACCAGTCATTTGTTCGACTGGGATCGCGATCGCCTCAGCGCCTGTGGTGGCTTGGCGGTGCTGGATTTGCTGTTGGCGATTCTGGCCCGTGATCACGGCGCGGAGCTGGCCGGGGCGGTCAGTGAAGAACTGGTGGTTGAGCGGATTCGCGAGGGCAGTGAGCGCCAGCGTATTCCATTGCAAAATCGCCTGGGTTCCAGCCACCCCAAGCTCACCCAGGCGGTGTTGCTGATGGAGGCCAATATCGAGGAGCCGCTGACCACCGACGAAATCGCCCAGCATGTGTGCGTTTCACGGCGTCAGCTGGAGCGGATCTTCAAGCAGTACCTCAATCGGGTGCCGAGTCAGTACTACCTTGAGCTGCGGCTGAACAAGGCCCGCCAGTTGTTGATGCAAACCAGCAAATCGATCATCCAGATCGGCCTGTCGTGCGGCTTCTCCTCGGGCCCGCATTTCTCCAGCGCCTACCGCAACTTCTTCGGTGCCACCCCGCGCGAAGACCGCAATCTGCGGCGCAGCAGCAGCCCCTTCGAAATCAGCCAGCCGGCGGTTGAGCGGCGCTGATAAACCAGCGGTTATCGCCCGAAGATTTGGACAATGAACTCCCATGACGCACTCTGGCGCCGCATTTTCATTGTCTGAATAATTGGTTTCGCCCTTACGGCGAGTCACTTCTGGCAGTCGCCCCAGAAGTAACCAAGAAGGCTTGCCCCTGCCATCCGGGTCTCGCTGAGCTCGACTTCCCGCAATCATTGCTCCGTGGGCACGCTGCGACGGGCCATCCATGGCCCAACACAGCTCTCGCGGCATCCTGCCGCTCAGCCCACTGCACAACGATTGCGTTCGGCCTTCTGAAAAGGGGCGTTTGTCCGGGTGCGGATATATTGATCAGCCGCAACAATGCGTCGACCTTTGCTTTGAAAAAAACTGAGGCATTGAAAAATCGCCCTGAATCTCGCTCTCAAAATCCTAGAGCAAAGCAACCAGCAGTCAATTCAGCTCCGTGGATTGCACCCGTCTTAGCGGGTTTGGGTGTGACAGAAATTTCGGTCGGGCCTGCGCGGGGCTCTTCAACAGCGTTTAAACTGCGTCTTCGCGATGCTTTCTGTCGCATTGCTGTAAGGCTTACTGCGCCGTGGGTTGGCCTTGTAAGAAGTTGTCGCATGGCGGCAATGCCAAGCCCTTGGCAGCCCCTACAATCATTTCAACGCCGCCGATTGCCGGTCGGTGTTTCTTCTCTGGAGAGTTTTAATGTCCGTTGAGCATGCGCCAGTTTCACGCGCCGATTTTGATCAGGTGATGGTTCCTAACTACGCGCCAGCCGGTTTTATTCCGGTGCGCGGCGAAGGTTCGCGAGTCTGGGACCAGAGCGGTCGTGAGCTGCTGGATTTTGCCGGCGGTATTGCCGTAAACGTCCTGGGGCATTGCCATCCGGCGTTGGTTGGCGCGTTGACCAAGCAAGCCAACAGCATGTGGCATATCTCCAACGTGTTCACCAACGAGCCGGCCTTGCGCCTGGCCAAGAAGCTGGTGGATGCCACTTTCGCCGAACGGGTGTTCTTCTGTAACTCCGGGGCCGAAGCCAACGAGGGCGCGTTCAAGCTAGCCCGGCGTTATGCCCATGATGTGTATGGCCCGGAGAAGTTCGAAATCATCGCGGCAGTCAACAGCTTCCACGGTCGCACCCTGTTTACCGTCAGCGTCGGCGGTCAGCCGAAGTATTCCGACGGCTTCGGGCCAAAAATTCAAGGCATCAGCCATGTGCCCTTCAACGATCTGGCCGCGCTGAAAGCCGCCATCTCGGACAAGACCTGCGCCGTGGTGCTGGAGCCGATCCAGGGCGAAGGCGGCGTGCTGCCCGCCGAACAGGCTTATCTCGAAGGCGTCCGTGAGCTGTGCAGCCAACACAACGCCCTGCTGATTTTTGATGAAGTGCAAACCGGCATGGGCCGCAGTGGCGAGCTGTTTGCCTATATGCATTACGGCGTGACCCCGGACATCCTCACCAGCGCCAAGAGCCTGGGCGGTGGTTTTCCGATTGGCGCCATGCTGACCACCGAAGCGATTGCCAAGCACCTGACGGTCGGCACCCATGGCACCACCTATGGTGGCAACCCGTTGGCCTGCGCTGTGGGTGAGGCGGTGATCGACGTGGTCAATACCCCAGAAGTGCTGGCCGGCGTGAAAGCCAAGTCCGCACGCTTTAAAGCCAAGCTGGAGCAGATTGGTCAGCAGTACGGCGTGTTCAGCGAAGTGCGCGGTCTGGGCCTGTTGATCGGTTGCGTACTCAGCGAGGCCTGGAAGGGCAAGGCAAAAACCGTGCTGGACGCCGCCGCCGTGGAAGGTTTGTTGGTGTTGCAGGCCAGCCCGGATGTGGTGCGTTTCGCGCCGAGCCTGGTGGTTGAAGATGCCGATATCGAAGAAGGCCTGGCGCGTTTCGAACGGGCCGTGGCCAAGCTGACCCAAGCGTAAATCTACTCGAACGGTGCAGCCAGGCTGCGCCGTCCGGTCATTCAGGATGAATGACGACGCTTCTCAGGGAAGAACGATCTCTGTGTGTGCTGTGACTTTTGTCATGGTTTTCTCCGGGTTTGGCGTTTTGCTGGCCTCGGAGTTTTTATTAAAAGGAGTGACCCCATGCTGGTAATGCGCCCCGCGCAAATGGCCGACCTGTCTGAAGTGCAGCGTCTGGCTGCGGACAGCCCGGTGGGTGTCACCTCCTTGCCGGATGATGCCGATTGCCTGCGGGATAAAATCGCCGCCTCCGAGGCGTCGTTTTCCGCGGAAGTGAGCTTCAACGGTGAAGAAAGCTACTTCTTCGTGCTCGAAGATACCGAGGCCGGGCGCCTGGTCGGTTGCTCGGCGATAGTCGCCTCGGCCGGTTACTCCGACCCGTTTTACAGCTTTCGCAATGAAACCTTTGTGCATGCCTCGCGCTCCTTGTCGATCCACAACAAGATCCATGCGCTGTCGCTCTGCCACGACCTGACCGGCAACAGCCTGCTGACCAGCTTCTACATCGAGCCGGGGCTGGTGCGCTCGGTCGCCTCTGAGTTGAACTCGCGCGGCCGCCTGTTGTTTGTTGGCAGTCATCCCGAGCGCTTTGCCGAGGCGATGGTGGTGGAGATCGTCGGGCAGAGTGATGAGCACGGCGACTCGCCGTTCTGGGATGCGGTGGGGCGCAATTTCTTCGACATGAGTTACACCACCGCCGAGCGTTTGAGCAGCCTGAAAAGCCGCACCTTCCTGGCCGAGCTGATGCCGCATTACCCGATCTACGTGCCGTTGCTGCCGGATGCCGCACAAGAGGCCATGGGCCAGGTGCATCCGCGCGCGCAAATCACCTTCGACATCCTGATGCGTGAGGGTTTCGAGACCGAGCACTACATCGACATTTTCGACGGTGGCCCAACCCTGCATGCGCGCACCTCGGGCATCCGCTCGATCGCCCAGAGCCGGGTGGTGCCGATCCGCATCGGTGAGCCTGAGCAGGGCGGGCGCAGCTATCTGCTGGCCAACGGGCAATTGCAAGATTACCGCGCCGTGGTCGCCGAGCTGGATTGGGTGCCGGGCAAGCCGCTGACCCTGAGCGCACAAGTGGCCGAAGCCCTGGGCGTTGGCGAAGGCGCCAGCGTCCGTTTGGTCGCGGTGTAACCGGTCGTTGTTAACGCCCCTTGGTTTTTTAAAAGCAGGGCAACGCAGGTGGTTTTCAACGGCCTGTTAAGTACACAAGACGCGCGTTGCGCGTCAGGCAAATTCAGCTGGTCGCAAGCTGCGCTCGCGTGTTGTCGGCGCGCCGCCCTTCGGAGGAAACATGATCGTTCGTCCCGTACGCAGTGCCGATTTACCGGCCTTGATGCAATTGGCCCTGAGTACCGGCGCCGGTCTCACCACCTTGCCGGCTAACGAGGAACGCCTGGCGCACCGGGTTGGCTGGGCCGAAAAAGCCTTTGCCGGCACGGCCGAGCGCGCCGATGCCGACTACCTGTTTGTGCTCGAAGATGACGACGGCAAGGTGGTCGGCATCTCCGCCATCGCCGGCGCGGTCGGCAAGCGTGAGCCTTGGTACAACTACCGGCTGGGGCTGTCGGTGAGTTCCTCGCAGGAGCTGAATATTCACCGGGAAATTCCCACCCTGTTTCTGGCCAACGACCTGACCGGCAACTCCGAGCTCTGCTCGTTGTTTTTGCAGGCCGGCCAGCGCACCGGCACCAATGGCCGTTTGCTGTCCAAGGCGCGGTTTTTGTTTATCGCCGAGTTCCCGCAGTTGTTCGGCGAGAAGGTGATTGCCGAGATGCGCGGCATGTCCGATGCTAATGGCCGCTCGCCGTTTTGGGAGAGCCTGGGCCGGCACTTTTTCAAGATGGAATTCTCTCGCGCGGACTACCTCACCGGCGTCGGCAACAAGGCTTTTATCGCCGAGTTGATGCCCAAGTTCCCGCTCTACACCTGCTTTCTCTCGGAAGAGGCCAGGGCCACCATCGGTCGTGTGCACCCCGACACCGAACCGGCGCTGGCGATGCTCAAAGGTGAAGGTTTCAGCTACCAGGGCTATGTGGATATTTTCGACGCAGGCCCGGCGATCGAGTGCGAAACGGCAAAAATCCGCGCGGTGCGCGACAGTCAGCCGCTGATTCTGGCGATTGGTACGCCGGGGGATGGGGCCACTAGTTTCCTTATCCATAACCGCAAACTGGCCGATTGCCGCATCACCGCAGCCCAAGCGCGCATGGCCGCCGGCACCTTGGTGGTGGATGCCTTGACGGCTAAGCGTTTGCAGTTAACCGCCGGTGCGCAAGTGCGCGCCGTACCACTGTCGGCCCGGGCGCCGTTGCAGCAGGAGCAGCATTGATGAGCACGCATTTTATTGCCGGTGCCTGGCAGGACGGTTTGGCTGCCAGCTTTGAGTCCTTGAATCCGGTCAGCCAGGCCGTGCTCTGGACGGGGCGGGCGGCAACCCCGGCCCAGGTAGCGGCGGCCGTGGCTGCCGCGCGGGAAGCATTTCCGGCCTGGGCGCAGCGTTCGCTGGATGAGCGGATTGCAGTGCTGGAGGCGTTCGCCGCCAGCCTGAAAGCCCATGCCGATGAACTGGCGCAGTGCATTGGTGAAGAGACCGGCAAGCCACTCTGGGAGTCGGCCACCGAAGTCACCAGCATGGTTAATAAGGTTGCTATTTCGATCCAAAGCTATCGCGAGCGCACCGGCGAGAAGAGCGGCCCGCTGGCCGATGCCACCGCTGTGCTGCGGCACAAGCCGCATGGCGTGGTGGCGGTATTCGGCCCCTACAACTTTCCCGGCCATTTGCCTAACGGTCATATAGTGCCGGCGTTGCTGGCTGGCAATGCGGTGATTTTCAAGCCGAGCGAGCTGACTCCCAAAGTCGCCGAGCTGACAGTCAAGTGCTGGATCGAAGCCGGCTTGCCGGCGGGCGTGCTCAACCTGTTACAGGGCGCGCGGGAAACCGGTGTGGCGCTGGCTGCCGATAGCGGCATCGATGGTTTGTTTTTCACCGGCTCCAGCGGCACCGGCAATTTGCTGCATAAGCAGTTTGCCGGCCGCCCAGATAAAATCCTGGCGCTGGAAATGGGCGGCAATAATCCGCTGGTGGTCGATCAGGTCGCGGATCTGGATGCGGCGGTTTACACCATTATTCAATCGGCCTTTATCAGCGCCGGCCAGCGTTGCACCTGCGCACGCCGCTTACTGGTGCCGCAGGGCGAGTGGGGCGATGCTTTGCTGGCACGCTTGGTTGCGGTGGCGTCGAATATTCAAGTCGGTGCCTTCGATGCGACTCCGGCGCCATTTATGGGCTCGGTGATTTCCCTGGGCGCCGCCGAGCATCTGCTTACGGCGCAACAGCAGTTGCTGGCCAAGGGCGCGACCGCATTGCTGACCATGACTCAGCCGCAAGCCACGGCGGCCTTGCTCACACCGGGGATTATCGATGTCACCGCCGTGAGCAATCGCCCGGATGAAGAGTTCTTCGGGCCATTGCTACAGGTGATCCGCTACAGCGACTTCGACGCCGCCATCGCCGAGGCCAATGCCACCCAATTTGGCTTGGCCGCCGGGCTGCTGTCGGACTCGGCCGAGCGTTATCAGCAGTTCTGGCTGCAGAGCCGCGCCGGTATCGTCAACTGGAACAAGCAGCTCACCGGCGCCGCCAGCAGTGCGCCCTTCGGCGGTGTTGGCGCCTCGGGTAATCATCGTGCCAGCGCCTACTACGCGGCCGATTACTGCGCCTACCCAGTCGCTTCGTTGGAATGCGCAACCCTAAGCCTGCCTGCAACCCTGACGCCGGGAGTGTCAATGTGAGCAACTCTTTTGAGATGAATTTTGACGGCTTGGTCGGGCCGACACACAACTACGGTGGGCTGTCCTACGGCAACGTGGCTTCGCAGAGCAACAGTCAGCAGGGCTCCAATCCCAAGGAGGCCGCCAAGCAAGGCCTGGCGAAGATGAAAGCGCTGATGGACATGGGTTTCCAGCAGGGCGTGCTGGCCCCGCAGGAGCGCCCGGATGTAGCCTCGCTGCGCAGCTTGGGTTTTGGCGGCAGCGATGCGCAGGTGATCGCCAAAGCGGCGAAAGAGGCTATGCCTTTGTTGGCTGCGTGCAGCTCGGCTTCGAGCATGTGGACGGCCAATGCCTGCACCGTCAGCCCGAGTGCCGACACTGAGGATGGCCGGGTGCATTTCACCGCCGCCAACCTCAATTGCAAGTTTCATCGCTCCATCGAACACCCAACCACCAGCCGGGTGCTGGCGGCGATGTTCAATAACACCGAACACTTTGCCCATCACGCCGCGTTGCCGGCAGTCAGCCAGTTTGGTGACGAAGGCGCGGCCAACCACACGCGTTTTTGCCAAAGTTATGGCGAAGCCGGCGTGGAGTTTTTCGTGTTCGGGCGCAGCGCTTTCGACAGTCGCTTCCCGGCGCCGCAACGCTACCCGGCGCGGCAAACCCTGGAAGCCAGCCAGGCCGTGGCGCGCTTGCATGGCTTGAGCGAGGCGGGTGTGGTGTACGCCCAGCAGAATCCGGCGGTGATCGATCAGGGCGTGTTTCACAACGATGTGATTGCCGTCGGCAATGGCGAGGTGATGTTCCATCACCAAGACGCCTTCTTGCACAGCGAACAGGTGATGGCCGAGTTGCAGGCAAAGCTGGCCGCCCGGGGTGGTCAGTTCAATGCCATCTGCGTGCCGCGTGAGCAGGTCACTGTCGAAGATGCGGTGAAGTCCTATCTGTTTAACAGCCAGTTGCTGACTCGCACCGACGGCAGCATGTTGCTGATAGTGCCGGAGGAGTGTCGCAATAACCCGCGGGTCTGGAGCTATCTGCAGCAGCTCACCGCGAGCAAAGGTGCGATTGCCGAGGTGCAGGTGTTTGACCTCAAGCAAAGCATGCAAAACGGCGGCGGCCCAGCCTGTTTGCGCTTGCGCGTGGCGTTGAACCAACGCGAGTTGGCGGCGGTCAATCCGGGGGTTGTTATGACGGCTGAGCTGTATGCCACACTCAACGCTTGGGTCGATCAGCATTACCGTGATCGCTTGGTAGATGCCGATCTGGCCGACCCGCTATTACTGAATGAATGTCGCACGGCCTTGGATCAATTGACTCAGATCCTTAAACTAGGCTCGGTTTACCCTTTTCAACTGGCTTAAGCGGCGGTCGGCAAGTCTCAGTCTCGAGCTTGTTCCGTGAGCTTGGCACCTGTGATTTAGCAACTGGAGTTTTTATGAGCGATGCCCTGCAACTGATTCTCGAAGACACCGATGGCACCCAGCTGGAAACCTCCTGCACGCGTTTTGCGGTGATCTGGCAAGGCAAGGAAATCTGGATTCAGCAAGCTGGCAATGGTCAGTTGCTGATCGGCGTCGATGTTGAGGAAGGCGACACCGAATACGCTAATCTGTTAATGCGACCGCTGGCGACCAACTTGGTCAGCCTGCAGTTGGAGATGGAACCGGTCGAGGCGGATGACGAGGGTCATGTGCACGGCCCGGATTGCAATCACGATCACTGAGTCGCTGTTTAAGCACAAGGAACGCCCATGCTCGCTCTCGGTAGGTTGCTTGAACTGACTCTGGCTGGTCGCGAGCCGGCTGAAAAAATCCAGCTGACCCAAGCCGGTGTACGCCTGCACTGGCTGGCCGAGGGCGCGCTGGAAGTGACGCCGCCGGCCAGCGATGACGACGGTTTTGATCTGTTGCTGTCGGCGGGTATCCACGGCAACGAAACGGCGCCCATTGAGCTGCTCGACAGCCTGCTGCAAAGCATTGCCGGCGGGCACTTCAAGCCGCGGGTGCGCTTGTTATTTTTGCTCGGTAATCCACCGGCCATGCGCCGCGGCGAGCGTTTTATCGATCAAGACATCAATCGTCTGTTCAATGGCCGGCACGCCGATGCCAGTGGTTATGAGGCGCTGCGTGCCTGCGAGTTAGAACGCCTGGCGGCGAATTTTTTCAGTCAGCCGGGACGTACCCGTTTGCATTACGACATGCACACGGCCATTCGCGGTTCGCAAATTGAACAGTTTGCGCTTTACCCCTACAGCCCTGAACGGCTGCATTCGCGCCTGGAACTGGCGCGCTTACAAGCGGCCGGCATCACGGCGGTGTTGCTGCAAAGCAAGGTCGGCATCACCTTCAGTTCCTACACCTATGCCTGTCTCGATGCAGAGGCCTTCACCCTTGAGCTGGGTAAGGCACGGCCCTTTGGGCAAAATAAAGGGGTCAATCTGCAGCAGCTCGAAGATCACCTGCAAAGTTTGATTGAAGGCACCGAAGCCTCGTTGGATGGACAGGTGCTGGATGTTCTGCAGCTGTTTCAGGTGGCGCGCGAGGTGATCAAGCACAGCGACGCGTTTCGCTTGCACCTGCCCGCCGATGTCGAAAACTTCAGTGAGCTGCCACTCGGCTACCTGTTGGCCGAGGATATTGCCGGCACCCGCTGGATCATCGAAGAGCCAGGCGCGCGGATTATCTTCCCCAATCCCAAGGTCAAAAACGGCCTGCGCGCCGGACTTTTAGTGGTTCCCGTCAGCGTCGATTGATCCACAGCAGCTCAATCGCGCGATTCTCTGCATAAACAGGTTATCCCCAGGGCGCTCGGTCTATATAATGCGGGCCTTTGCCGGCAATTTGTGGCCGCAGTTTCCGTGGACGAACCTATGAAAAGCGCAGAAATCCGTGAAGCCTTCCTTCGCTTCTTCGAGGAGCAGGGGCACACCCGTGTTGCTTCCAGCTCGCTGATCCCAGCCAATGACCCGACCTTGTTGTTTACCAATGCCGGGATGAATCAGTTCAAAGATTGCTTTCTTGGCCTGGAAAAACGCGCCTACACCCGCGCCACTTCCAGCCAGAAATGCGTGCGTGCCGGCGGCAAGCACAACGACCTGGAAAACGTCGGCTACACCGCGCGCCACCACACCTTTTTTGAAATGCTCGGCAACTTCAGCTTTGGCGATTATTTCAAGCGCGATGCGATCAACTACGCCTGGACCTTTCTGACCTCGGATAAGTGGTTGAATCTGCCCAAAGAAAAACTCTGGGTTACGGTTTACGCCAGCGATAACGAGGCCTACGACATCTGGACCCAAGAGATTGGCGTGCCGGCTGAGCGCATGGTGCGCATTGGCGACAACAAAGGCGCGCCTTACGCCTCGGATAACTTCTGGGCCATGGGTGACACCGGCCCGTGCGGGCCCTGCACCGAAATTTTCTTCGACCACGGCGAACATATCTGGGGCGGCCCGCCGGGTTCGCCAGAAGAAGACGGCGACCGTTATATCGAGATCTGGAACAACGTCTTCATGCAGTTCAACCGCACCGCCGACGGGGTTATGCACCCGCTGCCGGCGCCGTCGGTTGACACCGGCATGGGCCTGGAGCGCATCAGTGCGGTGCTGCAACACGTCAACTCGAACTACGAGATCGACCTGTTCCAGAGCCTGTTGAACGCCGCCGCCAAGGCCATTGGTTGCGTTAATGAAGGTCAGGCGTCGCTGAAAGTCGTGGCCGACCATATTCGTTCGTGCGGTTTCTTGATCGCCGACGGCGTGATCCCGTCCAACGAAGGTCGCGGCTATGTGCTGCGCCGCATCATTCGCCGCGCCTGCCGTCACGGCAACAAGCTTGGCGCCAAAGGCAGCTTTTTCTATCAAATAGTCGCGGCCTTGGTGGCCGAGATGGGCGCCGCTTTCCCCGAGTTGCAACAGCAGCAAGCGCAGATTGAGCGGGTGCTGAAAACCGAGGAAGAGCAATTTGCCAAGACCCTGGAGCAAGGCCTGAAGATCCTCGAACAGGATCTGGCGGAGCTGCAGGGCACGGTAATCCCCGGTGAGGTGATCTTCAAACTGTACGACACCTTCGGCTTTCCGATGGACCTGACTGGCGACATCGCCCGTGAGCGCGAACTGACCCTTGATGAAGCCGGTTTCGAGCGGGAGATGGACGCCCAGCGTGTGCGCGCTCGCTCGGCCAGCGCGTTTGGTATGGATTACAACAGCCTGGTCAAGGTCGACAGCGAAACGCGCTTCCTGGGGTATGAGGGTACTCAGGGCCAGGGTTCGGTCGTCGCACTGTTCAAGGCTGGCGAGGCGGTTGAGCAGCTAATGGAAGGCGATGAGGGCGTAGTGGTGCTCGATCAGACGCCGTTCTACGCCGAATCCGGCGGTCAGATTGGTGATAGCGGTTATCTTTGCGCCACTGGCCTGCGCTTTGACGTGCGCGATACCACCAAGGCCGGCGGCGCGTTTTTGCATCACGGTATAGTGGCGGCTGGCGGCCTGAAGATCGGTGCGACATTGGCAGCCGAAGTGGATGCCACTGTGCGCCGCGCCACTGGCCTGAATCACTCGGCTACCCACCTGCTGCACGCCGCCTTACGCCAAGTGCTGGGCGAGCATGTGCAGCAAAAAGGCTCGCTGGTGGACAGTCAGCGGTTGCGCTTTGACTTCAGCCATTTCGAGGCGATCAAGCCGGAACAGCTCAAGGCCTTGGAAGATATAGTCAACGCCCAGGTACGGCAGAACTCGGCGGTGGAAACCCTCGAGACCGATATCGAAACAGCCAAAGCCCGTGGCGCTATGGCGCTCTTTGGCGAGAAATATGGCGATAAAGTCCGGGTGCTGAGCATGGGCGGCGATTTCTCGGTCGAGCTGTGCGGCGGTACCCACGTGAGCCGTACAGGTGATATTGCCCTGTTCAAAATCATCAGCGAAGGCGGTGTGGCGGCCGGTGTGCGGCGTATTGAAGCGCTGACCGGCGCCGCGGCACTGGCCTATCTGAATGACGCCCAAGAGCAACTGAAAGAGGCTGCGCAACTGGTCAAGGGCACTCGCGATAACGTCCTCGACAAGCTGACGGCGGTGCTTGAGCGCAATCGGCAGCTGGAAAAAGAGCTGGAGCAGTTAAAGGCTAAGGCCGCCAGCGCCGCCGGCGACGATATGTCGGGCGCGGCAATTGAGATCAAAGGCGTTAAGGTCCTGGCTGCGCGCCTGGATGGCCTGGACGGCAAGGCGCTGCTGGCCTTGGTCGATCAGCTGAAGAACAAGCTTGGCCGGGCGGTGATTTTGCTCGGCGGCGTGCTGGACGATAAGGTCGTGCTGGTGGCTGGCGTCACTCAGGATCTGACCGGGCAATTGAAAGCCGGCGACTTGATGCGTCAAGCGGCTGCGGCAGTCGGCGGCAAAGGCGGTGGTCGGCCGGATATGGCCCAAGGCGGCGGCGTTGATGCTAGCGCGTTGGACGCGGCCTTGGCCCTGACGGCAAGTTTTGTTGAGCAGGGGCTTTAACCAGTATCGAGCTTTGCCTGCTAGGCACAGTGAAGGGTTTAATCGACGTCCGTGATGGACTGAGGCGGTTTTGAAATGGCTTTGATCGTACAAAAATTTGGTGGCACCTCGGTCGGCACTGTTGAACGTATCGAGAAGATTGCCGAGAAAATCCAAAAGGCCCGCGCTAGCGGTGATGATCTGGTCATCGTGTTGTCGGCGATGAGTGGCGAAACCAATCGGCTGATTGATCTGGCTAAACAGATCAGCGATCAGCCGGTGCCGCGTGAGCTGGATGTGATGCTCTCCACAGGCGAGCAGGTGACCATTGCCTTGCTGACCATGGCGTTGATCAAGCGCGGCGTGCCTGCGGTGTCTTACACCGGCAATCAGGTGCGCATCCTCACCGACAGCGCTCACAACAAGGCGCGGATTCTGCAAATCGACGACCAGAAAATTCGCGCCGATTTAAAAGACGGGCGTGTCGTGGTTGTCGCAGGTTTTCAGGGTGTCGACGAGCAGGGCAATATCACCACTCTGGGTCGCGGCGGTTCGGATACCACCGGCGTGGCCCTGGCGGCGGCGCTGAAGGCTGATGAATGCCAGATCTACACCGATGTTGACGGTGTTTACACCACCGATCCGCGGGTGGTGCCGCAAGCGCGGCGACTGGACAAAATCACCTTCGAAGAAATGCTCGAAATGGCCAGTCTCGGCTCCAAGGTGCTGCAGATTCGCTCGGTGGAGTTCGCCGGTAAATACAATGTCCCGCTGCGCGTACTGCACAGCTTCCAAGAAGGCCCGGGCACCCTTATTACTATTGATGAAGAGGAATCCATGGAACAGCCGATCATTTCCGGTATCGCCTTCAATCGTGACGAAGCCAAGTTGACCGTGCGTGGTGTGCCGGATATTCCGGGTGTGGCTTTCAAGATTCTTGGGCCGGTCAGCGCTGCGAATATCGAAGTGGATATGATCGTGCAAAATGTAGCGCACGATAACACCACCGATTTCACCTTCACCGTGCACCGCAATGACTATCAGGCCGCTATGCAGGTGCTGGAAAAGACCGCCCAAGAGCTCGGCGCGCGGGAAGTCAGTGGCGACATTAAAATCGCCAAGGTCTCGATCGTCGGGGTGGGCATGCGCTCGCACGCCGGTGTTGCCAGTCGCATGTTCGAGGCGCTGGCGAAAGAAACCATCAATATTCAGATGATTTCGACCTCGGAGATCAAGGTTTCTGTGGTCATTGAGGAGAAATATCTGGAGCTGGCGGTGCGTGCGCTGCACACTGCCTTCGAGCTAGATGCCCCGGCTAAGTCGGGCGAATAAGGTCTGTACCTGAATGGTGCGCGTGCTAGTGCGCCATTCTTCATTGTTGAGCGGTGTAACTAAGCTTTCTTTCTGTCTACACTGATCAATGCTTGGGCGAAGGTCTGCGCTGTTTGGGTTTCGCGCTGGCCGCCTGTATTTATAATTTTTCAGGCTGTTGTATTGAGCTGAAATTGGTAAGGAGAAGGGAATGCTAATTTTAACGCGCCGGGTCGGAGAGACCTTGATGGTTGGTGATGAAGTTACTGTCACAGTGTTGGGCGTGAAAGGTAATCAGGTGCGAATTGGCATCAATGCACCTAAAGATGTTGCCGTACACCGTGAAGAGATTTACCAGCGCATTCAAAACGAGAAGGGCGAAGAACCAAGCCATTAATTTTTATCAATTTTTGGCTTTGCAAACGGTAAAAACGCGGTTAAGATACGCCCCGTGTTGCGGAGAGGTGGCCGAGTGGCCGAAGGCGCTCCCCTGCTAAGGGAGTACATCTCATAAGGGTGTCGGGGGTTCGAATCCCCCCTTCTCCGCCATTATTTGTGTTGTAGAGGTAGTGCTGATTTTTCCGGTTTTATCTGTAAGTTATTGAAACTTATATGGTTTTGCTTGATTTTGAAGTTTCGAAGGCTATAATACGCAGGATTGTTGCACTCATAGCTCAGCTGGATAGAGTACTCGGCTACGAACCGAGCGGTCGGTGGTTCGAATCCACCTGAGTGCACCATATTGCTGTTTCAGTCGCTGCGTCTAGGGCGATGAGGCACGAGTAGAATGATGAGCTTGTTTGGCTTGTCAGATTGTTTCAGCCAGCGGTGATCTGGTTAAAAAGCGCTAATGCACTCATAGCTCAGCTGGATAGAGTACTCGGCTACGAACCGAGCGGTCGGTGGTTCGAATCCACCTGAGTGCACCAAATAAAGAAAGGGCTTGCAGCGATGCAAGCCCTTTTTCTTTGTCTAGCGTTTGCTGCGCACGCAGCCGTTTTCATCAAAGCTTACCTGTTTGCTGTTGCCTTCTTTGTCGCGATACAGATAGCGCATCTGACCGTTCTGGCTGCTGATTTTGTCGGGCTTCCCCAGGGCGCTTTCGACATCTTTCAGAGTCATGCCGCTGCGCACTTGCTGGCCTATCATGGCCGTACGGCGGCTAGCGCCGGTGAGCTTATTGCCGCAACCATCTTGATGTTCGCCAACTACCACCAGCTGTTGCCCTTGGTTTTTCTGTGCCTTGCTACGCCGTGGGTGTTTTTTGCTTTTGGCCAGTAATACCGGTTTGCCGTCGCCGGGTCTTGGGTTGTCGGCATTTTGCACCTGCAGCTTCTGATTGGTTGCACAGCCTTGCAGGGTGAAGGTGATATGACCGCTGTCGTCTTCGCAGCGGTAGACGCTGGCGGCCAGGGTCGGGTTGGATGAGTACAGCAGGCTTGCGCAAAATGCCGCGCGTAGCAGTCCTTGCATGGGGCGTCCTCCTTGACGGTTAGGTTGCAGCTTAGTGGTTGTTTTGCGGCTTGCCAGTGGTGTCTTCAGGTTGATGTTGGGTGTCACAGTAGAAGTGCCGTTGCAGTGCTTGGTCGTGCGCTGCAAGCGCCTGTTATTGCCAGTTTTTTGTCAGGCGCTAGACGGTTTCGCGGTGTTATCATTGCGATGTCAGCCCCGCCGGGGCTTGTGGAATACCACCATGGACTTACCCAGTAGTAGCTTTAAACCTCGCTTGCGCAATTGCGTATTGACTGATTGAACCCCGTTGGCGTGCCCGCTGCTGGGGGTGGAGCGCGCCATGACTGAAGTAGAAGTAAAAAAGCCGCAAGAAAGCCTGCAGGAACGACTGGCCCAAGTGGTCGAATTACTGCATCGGCATCGCTTGGTCGAAGGCCTGACGCATCGTCAGGAAGGCCAGCATCATGATCTGGTAGAAAACCTAGTCCATCGACAAAACCTCGCTGAGCTGCAGCGCCGGCTCGATCAGCTGCACTCGGCTGACGTTGCTCATATTCTTGAAGCCTTGCCGCTAGTTGATCGTTTGGCTGTTTGGCAACTGGTCAAGGTTGAGCGCGACGGCGATATTCTGCTTGAGGTTTCCGACTCGGTTCGTGAAACGCTGATCGCTGACATGGATGATCATGAGCTGTTGGCGGCCGCCAAGGAGATGGACGCCGACGAACTGGCTGACTTGGCACCAGAGTTGCCGCGCGATGTTGTCCATGAGCTGATGGAAACCCTCGATGCGCAGCAGCGTGCTCGCGTGCGTTCGGCCCTATCGTACGAAGAGGATCAGGTCGGTGCCTTGATGGACTTCGAGATGGTGACCATCCGTGAGGATGTCAGTCTTGAGGTGGTGTTGCGCTACCTGCGCCGGCTAAAGGAGCTGCCAGGGCACACCGATAAGCTCTTCGTGGTCGATTACAACGGTGTGCTCAAAGGGGTGCTGCCGGTTAAGCGGTTGTTGGTGAATGATCCTGAGCGTCATGTAATTGATGTGATGGCCAGCGATCCGGTGAGCTTTGGTCCGGATGAAGATGCCTACGATGCGGCGCAAGCTTTCGAGCGTTATGACCTGATCTCTGCGCCGGTGGTCGACAAAAACGGCAAGCTGATCGGTCGTCTGACCATCGATGAAATGGTCGACCTGATTCGCGAAGAAAGTGAAAGCGAAGTGCTGAACATGGCCGGTTTGCGCGAGGAGGAAGACATCTTCGCCTCGGTCTGGAAGTCGGTGCGTAACCGCTGGGCTTGGCTGGCACTGAATCTGATTACGGCGTTTATCGCCTCACGAGTGATTGGTTTATTTGATGGTTCGATTGAGAAGTTGGTGGCCTTGGCGGCGTTGATGCCGATTGTCGCTGGCATCGGTGGCAACTCGGGTAATCAGACCATCACCATGATTGTTCGGGCCATGGCGCTTGATCAAATGGGGGCGGGTAACACTTCGCGTCTGGTACGCAAAGAGCTGGGCGTCTCCTTGGTCAATGGTTTGCTTTGGGGGGGCGTGATTGGTTTGGTGTCGTACTTGCTCTACGATAATTTAGCGCTTGGCTTGGTAATGACTGGAGCTATGACGCTCAACCTGCTGCTGGCCGCCTTGATGGGGGTGTTGATTCCAATGACGCTGGCCAAGCTTGGTCGCGATCCGGCCATGGGTTCTAGCGTGATGATTACGGCCGTCACCGACAGTGGTGGGTTCTTTATTTTCTTGGGGATGGCGACAATATTTCTGCTGTAGTCGCTGTTACGGGCGCCAGCGAGAAGGTTGACGCCCGTTTCCAGGCATAAAAAAACCGGCTGTTGGCCGGTTTTTTTATGCCTGGAAAGTTAGGCGTTTTCAGCTGCCAGCTCGCTGTCATGGGCAATTAGCGCAACCAAAGCATTTTGCTGGCGTCGCGACAGTTGCCTGAAGCGTTGCAGCAGCTCGTGCTCATGGATTGAAAGCTCGGCGCTATCAAGTTGCAGGGGTGAGCCACCGCCAATCACGTCTTCGTGAAATAAGCTCTGCTCAAGGCGCGAGATAATTTCCGAGTTCATGCTGCGATGATGATTGCGCGCCACATCAGCAATGCGCTCACGCATTCCATCGGGCAAACGCACCACAAATTTGTCAGCCGTGCGGCTGGAGAAGATAGCCTGTTTCATAGGGCGCATATATTAAGCCGGTTAGTTCATTAAAGCGATGCTGGCAAAAAGCTAGCGAATCGCTACTAGTTTGACTCCACTCAAGACAAATCGTTCCTAACGTGCGGGCTGATCTGTTGCCTGGGCCGGATTAATGCTGTTTGCAGCCATTGTCACGGATCTGGCCGGTGTTGACCATTTCCAGTGATCGGTGATTGTTTAAAATGTGTACTGATAAGCAAAAGAAACCGCACCGGAAATAAGGCTTTTTTATGCCTGTGGTTGCGTTGATTCGACCTGCGTTACATCTGCCTCTATCATGCACCCCTGAATTTATTGACGAGGCAATGGCTATGACTGGCACCCCTAACTCCCTGCTGGAGGCGCTGCAGTCGGCCGACATGCTGTTAATCAACGATCTGCATGCTTGGCAGTTCAGTCTTGAGCCTGGGGCTCTGGCACTTGCCCAGGCGGCGGCTGACTCAGAGTTGCCGTTACTGAAAGTGGAGTGCATGGACGGTCGTACGCGGCGGGTGTGGATCTTCAGCGTTGCGGCGGTGTTGGCGGCCCAGTTGGATCAGCCAAGCCAGTGCTGGACTCTGCATGATGGCAACGGCGAGCAGCGCATTCATTGTCTTGACGCCATTTGCGCCAGTAATGACGATGAAGGTGAAGAGCAAACCGAGCCAGCGGTTTAATCGCCAATGTTTGCCGTTGCTTAAGTTACCCAGTCCGAGCCGAATCATGTCAGTTGCATTGCCTCACTCTGTCGGCCCAAGGCCGAGTACTCTGCACTTGCCGCAAGGCAACTGGAGCAGCGTGCTCGATTGCCTATGCGCGCACTTTGCCAGTATCAGCCGCGAGGTCTGGCTGGATCGCATGGCTCGTGGCCGGGTGCTGGGCGCCGACGGTTTACCGATCGGTCCGTTCGCGGTTTATAAAGTCGGCTTGCGGGTGCAGTATTTTCGCGAAGTGGCGCAGGAGATTGAAGTGCCTTTTCTCGAAACCATCCTGTATGCCGATGAGCATCTGGTGGTGGCCGATAAGCCGCATTTTTTGCCGGTCACCCCGTCCGGTAGTTATGTCGAGCAAACCCTGTTGGCGCGTTTGGTTCGGCGTCTGAACAATCCGCAGTTGGTGCCAATTCATCGCATCGACCGTTTAACCGCAGGTCTGGTGTTGTTTTCGGCCAACCCGCAAACGCGCGACAGTTATCAGGCGTTGTTTCGGGATCGGCAGATCACCAAGTGCTATGAGGCCATTGCACCGGCCTTGCCGCAATTGCAGTTCCCGCAGCTACGGCAGAGCCGTTTGGCCGGTGCCGAGCCGTTTTTTCTGATGCAGGAAGTGGCCGGCAGTGCCAATACTGAGACCCGCATCGAGGTTCGCGAATCCAGGGGCGAGCTGTGCCGTTACGCCCTGTATCCAGTGACGGGCAAAAAACATCAGTTACGGGTGCATATGGCGGCGCTTGGGGCGGGGATTTGCAATGACCCTTTCTATCCGCGCTTAAAGGTGGCGGCAGATGCCACTGATGATTACCGGCTGCCGTTGAAGTTGCTGGCGCAAAGTCTGCAGTTTAACGACCCGCTGAGCGGCGCCGAGCGGCGCTTTGATAGTCAGCTCCGTCTGACGTGGTGATGCAGCGGCCGATCAATCCGGCGCGCTGCAGCGGCTTTAAGGTTTTGCGGCGGCAACCATGACGTCGGCCATGACCGTGTAAACCACCGTCCAGGCGTTTTTGACCTCTTCGGTAAAGTCTGCGCCCAAGCCTTGGCCTAGGGTTTTCAGCAGCGCCGCGCCAACCGTTTGGTAGTGCGAGTCTTCCACGCCGTAGCCGGCATGGCGTTTACCCAGACCTTGCAGGATCGGCACCAGTGCCGGCAAATCATTCAGCTTGCCGACTGCGGCGCCGATCATCTGCATCAATTTTTTGCCTTGCTCGGGCATTTCACCTTTAAACAAGGGTTTCAGGCTGGGGTCGGCGTCAAATAGATTCTGATAAAACAGCTCAGCCGCTTGCGGGGCGATCGCTGCAACCTGTCGCCACGAGTCCTGCACCAAAGTGATGGTGTGTTGTTGCATGGTCTATCTCCTGTGTCAGCGGCAAATCGCAGAGCAGCACTGCGCACCAAGCGAAGCGGGCGCGGGCCCTAAGCCTAGCAGTATTTATCGGTGCTTTATGACGTGCGCAGGGCTGGCACTAAGGGTTGTATTGACTCGTACGGACGGCGGCTCGTCGGCCTTAGCCAATAAACTCAATAAAGTCGTGCAGGTGCCGGCGGATGCGCACCTGGCTGTGCTCATCGCTCAGGCTCAGGTGTTGGTCGAATTTTTGCTCGACCGCGGCGATCATCATTTCGTGGCACATATGGATACGCGACAGGGTGGAATCGAATACCAATTTGAGGTGCGCCTGGGCTCTGGCGCCACCCACCGGGCTGTTGGCCTGGGTGATAAAGGTGACCGGCTTGTCTTTCAGTGGCGACTTGAACGCCGGACGCGAGGCCCAGTCGATGGCGTTCTTCAGCACCGCTGGAATGCTGTGGTTGTACTCAGGCGTACAGATAATCAGCGCGTCGGCCCAACTGACCTGTTCGAGCAGTTGCAGCACCTGCGCCGGTCGCTGGTCGCCCTCGATATCCTGGCAATAAAACGGCAGCTCCCGGAGGTCCGGGGCAGCGGTGTGGTGTTCGGGCAATTGCTCGGCCACGAAGTGCAACAACGCCTGGGAAAAACTGGCGCGGTGAAAACTGCCGGAAAGAAGGAGAAAGTTCATCTTTTTGCAGGCTCCTGAGGTGTTGCCGGTTGTTGGGTTTTTATGACTGGTACGGCCATTAACTAAAAAACCGGGCAGTTACGCTAGCTGCGTAAGTTCCCGGTTTTTTAGTGATGCTTATAGCGGCTGCGATGAGTTAGCCGGCGACCAGCACGCGGATGGCTTCCAGGCGCAACGCGGCCTTGTCGAGCATTGCCAGGCCCTGTTCGCGTTGCTTGCGCAAGGCCTCCAGCTCGCTGGTGCGCACGCTGGGATTGACCGCTTGCAGGGCGGTCAAACGTGCCAGCTCTTCCTCGGTATCGGCGGCCAGGCGGCGCTTGGCTTCGGCCACTCGCTCGGCGTGGCGCGGGGCAACCTTGGCTTCGCCGGCGTTGATCTGCGGATTGAGCACCTCGCGCTGGGCCTGGACAAATTTGTTGGCACTGGCACGCGGCACACTTTCCAGCTGGTCGCTGAGGGTCTCGAAGGACACCTTGCTGGCCAGGTCGTTGCCGTTGTTATCCAGCAGGCAACGCAGCGCTGCCGGCGGCAGGTAACGGCCCAGTTGCAGGGCGCGAGGAGCCACCACTTCGCTGACGTAGAGCAGCTCCAGCAGCACGGTGCCGGGTTTCAACGCCTTGTTCTTGATCAGCGCCACGGCGGTGTTGCCCATCGAGCCGGACAGCACCAGGTCCATGCCACCTTGCACCATCGGGTGTTCCCATGTGAGGAACTGCATGTCCTCGCGGCTCAGCGCCTGGTCGCGGTCGTAGGTGATGGTCACGCCTTCGTCGTCGCCGAGCGGGAAGCTGGCGTCCAGCATTTTCTCGCTGGGGCGCAGGATCAGGGCGTTTTCCGAATGGTCTTCGCTGTCGATACCGAAGGCGTCGAACAAGGCCTCCATGTAAATCGGCAGGGCGTACTCGTCGTCTTGTTCGAGGATCGCCTCGACCAAGGCTTCGCCTTCACCGGCGCCGCCGGAGTTGAGCTCCAGCAGGCGATCGCGCCCGGCGTGCAGTTCGCCTTCCAGACGTACGCGCTCTGTTTGCGCCTCGTCCACCAGGGCTTGCCATTCACCATCATCGCCGGCCTCCAGCAGCGGCAGCAGCCGTGGACCGAACTGATGCTGCAGGGCATTACCGGTCGGGCAGGTGTTGCAGAAGGCATTCAGCGCCTGGTGATACCACTGGAACAGGCGCTCTTGCGGGCTGTTTTCCAGGTAGGGCACATGCAGCTGGATGGTGTGCTGCTGACCAATACGGTCGAGGCGGCCGATGCGCTGCTCGAGCAAATCGGGGTGGGACGGCAGATCGAACAACACCAGGTGATGGGCGAACTGGAAGTTGCGCCCTTCACTGCCGATTTCCGAGCAGATCAGCACCTGGGCACCGAATTCTTCGTCGGCAAAATAAGCCGCGGCACGATCCCGTTCGAGGATGTTCATGCCCTCGTGGAACACCGTGGCGAGAATCCCGGAGCGCACGCGCAAGGCGTCTTCCAGATCCAGGGCGGTTTCGGCGTGGGCGCAGATCACCAGCACCTTGACCTTTTTCAGCATCTTCAGGGTGTCGATCAGCCATTCGACGCGCGGATCGAAACGCCACCAGCGCTGCTCTTCGCCGGCTTCTGGTTGGGCCTGGTAGCTGACTTCCGGATAGAGGTCGGCATGCTCGCCGACCGGCAGTTCCAGATAGACGTCCGGGCAGGCCAGTGGGTAGGGGTGCAGTTGCCGTTCGGGGAAGCCGCGCACTGCCGAGCGGGTATTACGAAACAGCACCCGGCCGGTGCCGTGGCGGTCGAGCAGCTCACGGACCATGCGCGCGCGGGCTTCGGCATCGCCACTCTCAACGGCAGCCAGTAGCTCATCGCCGGCGCTGCCGAGAAAACCATGGATCGCGGTGCGGGCTTGGCTGCTGAGACTGCCCTGGTCGAGCAGTTCTTGCACCGCTTCGGCCACTGGCTGGTACTGCGCGCTCTCGGCACGAAATGCCGCCAGATCATGGAAACGATCTGGGTCGAGCAGGCGCAGCCGGGCGAAGTGACTGTCCAGACCCAGTTGTTCCGGGGTGGCGGTCAGCAGTAGTACGCCGGCGATTTGTCGGGCCAGACGCTCGACCAAATCGTATTCGCGGCTGGCTTGTTCTGGGTGCCAGACCAGGTGGTGGGCTTCATCGACCACCAGCAGATCCCAGTCGGCGGCCAGCAGATAATCCTGGGCCTTGTCGTCCTCGGTCAGCCATTCCAGGGCGACCAGCGCCAGCTGGGTATCTTCGAAAGGGTTGTCGGCATCGCTTTCGGCGCAGCGTTCGCGGTCGAACAAGGCCACCGGCAGGTTGAAACGCCGGCGCATTTCTACCAGCCACTGATGCTGCAGGTTCTCGGGTACCAGAATCAGCACGCGGCTGGCGCGGCCCGAGAGCAGTTGGCGATGAATCACTAAGCCTGCTTCGATGGTTTTACCCAGGCCCACTTCATCGGCCAGCAACACGCGCGGAGCGCTGCGGTCGGCCACTTCGCGGGCGATGTGCAACTGGTGCGCGATCGGTTGCGCACGGGCGCCACCCAGGCCCCAAAGGCTCGACTGCAGCAGCCGGCTGTTGTGGCCGAGGGTTTGGTAACGCAGGCGAAACCACGGCAGCGGGTCGATCTGCCCGGCAAACAGGCGGTCGCTGGCCAGGCGGAACTGAATAAAGTTCGACAGCTGGGTTTCCGGCATGGTGACCGGCTGGTGCTGGGCGTTCAGACCGTGGTACACCAGCAGGCCATCGACGTCGTCGACTTCCTGCACGGTGAGCTTCCAGCCTTCGAAGTGGGTGATGTCATCGCCCGGCGAGAAGCGTACGCGGGTCAGCGGTGCATTGCGGGTGGCATATTGGCGGGTTTCGCCGGTGGCCGGGTAAAGTACGGTAAGCAGCCGGCCATCTTCTGACAGTACGGTGCCTAGCCCCAATTCAGCTTCGCTGTCACTGATCCAGCGTTGCCCCGGTTGATACTGCGCCATGCCTGTCTCCCGCTGTGAAAAAGCCGGCTATGGTAACGGAACGCCGTGCGCAGGGCGACGGCACTTGCCGACTGGTTGTAGGTCAAAAGTGTAGTTAGCGGTTTTGCCGGTGATTAAAGTCAACGGCTGAACGGCCGACAGTCTGACCAAAGGATGCGAGAAATAACCGCCATGCTGCCGCCAATCCCGCCGGGTCTGCTGCCCGTGACCTCTCAGCAGGAAGTCGCCAAACCGCGTCCGGATATCCCGCCGGTGACGCCCGTCGAGGCCAGCGCCAAGGAAAGTGCGGTGAGCCTGGAAAAGCGCCACCCGCAAGAGGCCGAGGAGTTGCTGCGCCAAGAGCAGCGCCGCCGTCAGCAGCAGCGCCGTGGCTACAGTCCGGCGCAGTTGGCCGAGGGTGAAGTGGCTCCAGAAGATCAGGCGGTACTGGAAGAATTGCCCCGCCAAGGGCTGTGGGTCGACGTTGAGGTTTAGCCGTGGCCTTGTTTAATGATCTTGGGCATGAACAGCAGCTGCCGTTGGCCGATGCCGAGTTGCGCTGGCAGCCCGAGTGGCTGGACGCCGTCGCGGCCGATCACTGGCTGGCCGCGCTACTGGCGCAAACTCCCTGGCAGCAGCCGCAGGTATTCGTGCATGGCCGCCAACATCCGGTGCCGCGCTTGCTGGCCTGGTATGGCGATGCGGGCGTGGGTTACCGCTATGCCGGTTTAAGCCATCAACCTTTGGCGTGGACGCCGTTGCTGGCGCAGATTCGTGCTCGGGTTGAGGCGGCGGCAGGGCAGGCATTCAATGGTTTGTTGCTCAACTATTACCGCGATGGCCAAGACTCCATGGGTTGGCACAGCGATGATGAGCCTGAGTTGGGCCGTAATCCGTTGCTTGCCTCGCTGAGCCTGGGCGGTGAGCGGCGCTTCGATTTGCGCCGTTGCGGCGCCAGCCGCATTGAGTATTCGTTGCCCTTGAACCATGGATCGCTGCTGGTCATGGCTGGCGCAACCCAGCATCATTGGCAACATCAAGTGGCGAAGACCCGCAGCCTCTGCGCGCCACGCCTGAACCTGACCTTTCGATGGATTTTGCCGCAATCATGAACGACGACAATGTGATTGATTTAACCCTCGAGCGTGACAAGCGCGTGCATGACCGTCACGAGAAACGCTTGAACGAGGTGCGCGAGGCGTTTGCCCAAGCTTTACCTCTGGGTAAGCCTAAGAAAAAACCCAAGAGCAAACCGAAAAAGCCCTAACAGGCTGTTGAAAAACTACCTGCATTGCCATCGCCGCGTTAAAAACAGGCTCAAAATGCTCATTTACAGCTCGTAAACTCCGCTTTTTCGCCTGTTTTTGCCTTGCGCTGTCTGCCTCGCCAACGTTTTCAACGGCCTGCTAAACCTAGGGCTTTAGTGTCGCTGCGGGGCTGGTTTTATTGATTTGGATCAGCCCTAGGGCGACCCTGCGATTGGCCCTGTCACTGTATTGATCAAGATCAATTGTTGCGGCCCGTTCAGGGGCTACCTTGCAGTCATCCAATTGTGGGTTTGAACAGCGAGGATGCAGCCATGTTCGTCGACGTAGTGGTTATTGCGGGTATAGGCACCGTCGGGCTGATGGTCGCCTTTCTGGCCGGCTTCGGTTATTTCATTTGGAAGGATTCGCACAAGGTCAAGGCCAAGGTTCTCGCCAAGACCAAGCAGGGCTGAGTCCTTCAGCAGCAGAGCACGCAAGGCAATTTGGGGCGACTTCGGTCGCCTTTTTTTTTATGGTTTTTTTCTTGCCGGGCCGGTCGCACCGCATGCGGGCGTGCGGTGAGACCGACCGTTAGGTATTAGCCGATGCTGATGGTCGGCAGGGCGGGCAGTTCGATGCTCAATTGTTCGCGGGGGGCGAGCACTTCGGCCTCGCCATCGACGACCAGTTCATCTCTTTGGTTAAACACCCGAGTGGCCAGTTTGACCCGACCTTTGGGCTGCTTTTCGAGAACTTCCAGGCGCACTTGCAGGGTGTCGCCGAGTTTGACCGGGCGGCTGAACTTGAGGCTCTGGCCCAGGTAAATGGTGCCCGGCCCAGGCAGTTGGCAAGCGATGGCCGCACTGATCAGCGCGCCGCTGAACATGCCGTGGGCGATGCGCTCTTTGAACATGCTGGTGGCGGCAAATTCGGCGTCCAGGTGCACCGGGTTGCAGTCGCCGGAGGCGGCCGCGAATAACTGCACGTCGCGCTCTTCGACGGTTTTGTTGAAGGTGGCGGTTTGGCCGACTTCAAGGGCGTCGTAGGGGAAGTTGTTTACCAGGCTCATGCGGGTTCCTTGCTAGTAGGTGGATTGCTTGTTGAGCAATGACGGTTGGTTGTGAGTGCCTGCTCAAGCCAGTCGATGAGAAAGCCGGTGACTTCGTCGCGATTGGTTTCATTGAGCAACTCATGGCGTGCCTGTGGGTAAATTTTCAATTGCAGTTGGCTGGCGCCAGCGTTGCTCAAAGCGTTGGCCAGGTCGTCAAGACGTTTGCCATCGCTGACCGGGTCACAGCTGCCGCCGATCACCAGCAGCGGCAGATTGCTGTCGATTTGCAGCAGGCTGCCACGCGGGGTGATCTGTTGCAGGCCTTCCAGCAGATCGATCCAGTACTGGTTGGTACAACGAAAGCCACAGAGCGGGTCGTTGATGTATTTATCGACTTCAACTGGGTCGCGACTGAGCCAGTCAAACGCGGTGCGGTTGGGTTTGAAGGCTTTGTTGAATGAGCCAAACGACAGAAAGTCCATCAGCGCGCTGCGCCCCGTCGGCCCTTGGCGCCAACGCTCAAAACGTGCAACCAGGCTGGCGGCGCGGTACAGCGCCAGGGGTTGGTAGTTGGAGCCGGAAAGTATTGCGCCCTGCAGGCTGCAACTGTGTTGCATCAAATAGGCTTGGGCGATGTAACTGCCCATGCTGTGGGCCAGCAGGAAGATCGGCGCCTCTGGGTATTGCTGGCGAATATGGTGGTTGATGCTGGCCAGGTCGCCAACCACCTTCTGCCAGCCGTCGTGGTCGGCATAGTGGCCGAGTACGCCATGTTCGGCCGTTTTGCCATGCCCGCGCTGGTCGTGGGCATACACAGTAAAGCCCGCTTGCACCAGCGCCTGGGCGAGGCGGGCGTAGCGGCCGCTGTGTTCGGCCATGCCGTGGGCAATCATGACTACGCCCTTGGGGGCCTCATCGGCAAACCAGTGATTGACGTACAGCGGCGCTGCGTCGCTGGCATTCAGCCAAAAAGCTTCATGGTGCATGGCGGGTCCTTGTGCTCGTGGGGTGGCGCATTCTGCATGGCTGGCGCGCGTAGGCAAAGCCCGGTCAGGGTCGCGGGATGATTTGTAGTGTAGTCATCCATGCAACTTTAATGGCTAGGATTCATCCGCTCAATAAGGCGCTGCAGGCTATTTGCCTGTGGCCTGGGAGCTGTTAAGTTCGGCGTATTCCCGCGAGCGCGGGTCAGTTGCTGGATGGGGATAATAAATGCAAGCTGAATTCTGGAACGATAAGCGCCCGGCGGGTGTACCCCACGAGATTGATTTAACCGCTTACAAGTCCATCGTTGAGGTGTTTGAGCGCTCCTGCAAAAAATTTGCCGATCGCCCGGCCTTCAGCAACCTCGGGGTGACGCTCAGCTACGCCGAACTCGATCGGCTCTCGGCGGCGTTTGCCGGTTACCTGCAAAAACACACCGACCTCAAGCCCGGCGACCGCATTGCCGTGCAGATGCCGAATATTTTGCAATACCCGATTGCGGTGTTTGGCGCGTTGCGCGCCGGGCTGATCGTGGTCAACACCAACCCGCTGTATACCGCGCGGGAAATGCGTCACCAGTTCAAGGACTCGGGCGTGCGCGCGCTGGTGTACCTCAACGTGTTTGGCAAGCTGGTGCAGGAAGTGCTGCCCGACACCGACATCGAGTTCCTGATAGAGGCGCGGATGGGCGATATGTTGCCCAGCCTCAAGGGTTGGTTGGTCAACAGCGTGGTCAAGCACCTCAAGAAAATGGTCCCGGACTACCAACTGCCTCAGGCGCAGGGGTTCAAATCTGTACTGCGTCAGGGCGGTGGTCAGAGCCTCAAGCCAGTCAAGGTCGGGCTGGACGATATTGCGGTGTTGCAATACACCGGCGGCACCACCGGCGTGGCCAAGGGCGCGATGCTCACCCACGGCAATTTGGTGGCCAATATGCAGCAGATCCACGCTTGCCTGTCACAGTTGGGCGACGATGGCCAGGCGCTGATGAAGGAGGGGCAGGAGATCATGATTGCGCCGCTGCCGCTTTATCATATCTACGCCTTCACCGCGAACTGCATGTGCATGATGGTCAATGGCAACCACAACATCCTGATCAGCAACCCTCGCGACATCGGCGCCTTTATCAAGGAGCTGAAGAAATGGCGTTTCTCCGCGCTGCTGGGCCTTAACACCCTGTTTGTGGCCTTGATGGACCATCCTGAGTTCAAGGATTTGGATTTCGCCAACCTCAAGGTCACCAACTCCGGTGGCACTGCGTTGGTCAAAGCCACGGCCGAGCGCTGGCAAGCCATTACCGGTTGTTCGGTGGTAGAAGGTTACGGCCTGACCGAGACCTCGCCGGTGGCCAGCACCAATCCCTATGGCGATAAAGCCCGTTTGGGCACCGTGGGCATTCCGGTGCCGGGTACGGCCTTCAAGGTCATCGATGACGACGGCGTCGAGCAAGCTTTGGGCGAGCGCGGCGAGTTGTGCGTTAAAGGCCCGCAAGTGATGAAGGGTTATTGGCAGCGTCCCGAGGCAACCGATGAGGTGCTGGACGCCGAGGGCTGGCTGAAAACCGGCGATGTGGCGGTGATTGATCCGGACGGCTTTGTGCGCATTGTCGACCGCAAAAAAGACCTGATCATCGTCTCCGGCTTCAACGTCTATCCCAATGAAATTGAAGACGTGCTGATGACCCATCCGCAGGTCGCCAGCTGCGCGGCGATTGGCGTGCCGGATGAGCGTTCCGGCGAGGCGGTTAAGTTGTTTGTGGTGGCGCGTGCCGGCGGCGTGACGGTTGAGGAGTTGAAGGCCTTTTGCCGGGAGAATTTCACCGCTTACAAGGTGCCGCGGCATATCGTGTTGCGCGAGTCTTTGCCGATGACGCCGGTGGGTAAGATTCTGCGTCGCGAGCTGCGGGATATCGCCTAGAACCTAGCGGGCGCCGGGCTCTCGGCGGTCCTGAGTAGGGTTCAAAAAATGACCGAAAGTTGATCTTTCGGTCATTTCCGTAACTGGCCGGCCGGCTTTTGCTGCTGGTCTGGTCTGCCTAAAGCTGCTACGCTCGGCCCGGTTTTTTGCCGGCTAAAAGGGCGGAAAACGCAGAGAAAACAAAAAATAATCGTCGTTCAGGCGCTAAAAAACAGCTGTAGTTTAGGAGAGGGCTTGCATGTCTGAGAACTTCTGGAAGGACAAATACCCAGCGGGCNTTTCGGCCGANATTNATCCCGACCAGTTTGCGAACATTCAAGCGGTACTGAAACAGTCCTGCCAGCGTTTCGCCGACAAACCGGCGTTTAGCAACCTGGGCAAAACGCTCACTTACGCTGAGCTGTATGAGCTGTCGGGTGCCTTCGCGGCTTACCTGCAACAGCACACGGATCTGCAGCCGGGCGATCGCATCGCCGTGCAGTTGCCGAATATCCTGCAATACCCAATTGTTGTGTTCGGCGCCATGCGTGCCGGCCTTGTGGTGGTCAATACCAACCCGCTGTACACCGCGCGTGAGTTGGAGCACCAGTTCAACGACTCCGGCGCCAAGGCGCTGGTGACCCTGGCTAATATGGCGCATTTGGTTGAGCAAGTGCTGCCAAAAACCGGGATCAAAACCGTCATAGTCACCGAAGTCGGCGACATGCTGCCGACCCTTAAGCGCCTGTTGGTTAACAGCGTGGTTAAGTATGTGAAGAAGATGGTGCCGGCCTATAACTTGCCGCAAGCCATCAAGTTCACTCGGGCTTTGGCGCAAGGGCGTGGCAAAATCGTCCGCGAAAGCAGCCCGGTAAACACTGATGTGGCGGTACTGCAATACACCGGCGGTACCACGGGCGTGGCCAAGGGCGCGATGCTTACCCACCGCAACCTGATCGCCAACATGCTGCAGGCCAAAGGCCTGATGGGCGCCAACCTCAACGAAGGTTGTGAGATCGTTATCGCGCCGCTGCCGCTGTATCACATCTATGCCTTCACCTTTCATTGCATGGCGATGTTGATGACCGGCAACCACAACGTGCTGATCAGCAACCCGCGCGACCTGCCGGGCATGATGAAAGACCTGGCTAAGTTCAAGTTCACCGGCTTCGTGGGTTTGAACACGCTGTTCGTGGCCCTGTGCAACAACGAAGAGTTTCGCGCCCTGGATTTCTCCGCCCTGAAGTTGACCCTGTCCGGTGGTATGGCGCTGCAACTGGCGGCCGCCGAACGTTGGAAAGACGTCACCGGTTGCCCGATCTGCGAAGGTTATGGCATGACCGAAACCAGCCCGATTGTGTCGGTTAATCCGTTCCAGAACATTCAGATCGGCACCATCGGTATTCCGGTGCCTTCGACTCTGTGCAAGGTCATCGATGACGAGGGCAATGAATTGCCTCTCGGTGGTCGCGGTGAGCTGTGTGTCAAAGGCCCGCAGGTGATGAAGGGCTACTGGCAGCGCCAGGAAGCCACCGATGAAATGATCGATGCCGATGGTTGGCTGAAGACCGGCGACATCGCGGTGATTCAGGAAGACGGTTACATGCGCATCGTCGACCGCAAAAAAGACATGATTTTAGTCTCCGGCTTTAACGTCTATCCCAACGAGTTGGAAGACGTGCTGGCAACGCTGCCGGGTGTGATGCTCTGTGCGGCCATCGGTATTCCCGATGAGCGTTCCGGCGAGGCGATCAAACTGTTTGTGGTGGTCAAGCCGGGCGAAACCCTGACTAAAGAGCAGGTGATGGAACACATGCGCGCCAACGTCACCGGTTACAAAGTGCCGCGTGCCATTGAGTTCCGCGACAGCTTGCCAACCACCAACGTGGGCAAGATTTTGCGCCGCGAACTGCGCGATGAAGAACTGAAAAAAATCGCCAGCAAGTAAGCCAAGTCTGGTTAAAGGCCGAACAGCTTCGGCCTTTAACGCCAGCACTGGCTCAACATGCAAACGCCCCGACTGGTTCGGGGCGTTTGCATTTGGGCAGTTCAAATATCGAAAAAGCCGACTTCGATATCTGTGCTTTGTGGGTTAAGCCGCTTGGGAGAAAAGCTCCGGGATGCTGAAGCCGGTTTTTTGGTCGATGTCCGGCAGGTCGTAATGCTCGTGGCCGCCAAGGGCGCAATAAACCAGCCAATGATGGTCTTGCACATTGAAGGACAGTTGGTCGAGCACCTCATCCAGTTCATCAATCTCGTCGAGTGAGTCAATCAGGTAGTCGCGATCTTGCGGTAGTGCATGCAGCATGAGTGGATCCTCCGTGGAATTTTCACTACTGATCTTGATGCCGTTGAGCAAGACGCTTAATTGCCCAAGGCAGGCAGTTAACTCTAGGACAAAAGTTTTACCGTGCTGCGACAACAAGATGAAAAGTCTGCGTTTCGTCGGAAACCGCGCGCGCCAAGTTATGCCTTAGGTAGACTTCGCGACCGCTTTTTGCCGCTCGGCGTTCTGTCTTGCCGCAGCTGTTTTTCGCCTGTTTTTGCTATTACTGACGTGGAGGCAATCGATGTCGCTACAAGCGCTTTACGCGTTGTTTAACGCCCAGCCCGCCCGCTGCTTAAACCTGCTGGCATTGTTTTTGGCCTGCGCTGGCGCCTGGTTGTTGCTGGCGACCCGTCGGCGTGAACAGGCGGCCGTCGGCTCGCTGGCCATGGGCGGCGAGGGCAATGCCATGGCCGCGCTGGCGGGTGAGCCGACTCAGCGGCTCAATAGATTTTTCTACCACTTTGGCTTTACCTGCATGGCGGTTGCCTTGTTGCTGTCTTGGGGCAGTAGCCAGTGGTGATGGCGCCCGGCTCAATCTAAGGGCAAAAAAATGGCGACCTGTTGGTCGCCATTTTTTTGCCGGTGAATTTACAGCGGCAAACCAGCTTTGATCCGGTATTGATTGCGCACCGGGTTGGCGTACTGCTCTATCAGATAAGGCTGGTGTTCGCGCGGGCAGGCGGCCAGACGTTTGTCCCATTGGGTTTGCGCCTTGGTCAGTTCTGCGGCCGGGAACAGCTGCGCGGCGCTCGGCACCTGCAGCGCCGGGTCTTGCCCGGTCCACATGGCATAGGCCAGGTAGTGCACCGGAAACAGCCGGTAGCCGGCGATGATCTGCCGATCCATCTCGGCGGCCAGCAGTTTGGTGTCGGCAAATTCGGCGCTGATCGGTGCGGCAAAGTTGATGTGCACCCGGCCTTTATAGCCGGTGATGCCCAGGGCTATGCTGCTGTCGTCCTCGCCTGGGGCTTTGAAGTAGCTGCCGGTGCTGGCGCGAATAAACAATTCGCGGGCCTTGGCTTGATCGCAGGGATCGTACTCGTAGCTGATCGACACGGGCGTCAGGTTCAGTCCGGCAATTACCTCGGCGAACGGCTGATCCTTGCGGCTCATATGAAACATCTTGAGGATCGCCGAATCCGTGCGGTCGTTGCCGTCTTTGGCCCGGCCTTCTGCTTGGGCGATCCAGATCGAACGGCAATCGGTGCGAATCGAATGGTTGATATAGGCCGACAAGAGTCGGAAGGCTTCCATCTTCTCGCGCCGCCCAGTGATAGAGCGGTGCACGATAAAGCTCTTGTTCAGGCGCATCAGGTCGCTGACGTAAGGCTTTTGCAGCAGGTTGTCGCCAATCGCGATGCGCGGTGTCGGCAGGCCTGCGTGATAGACCGCGTAGTTGACGAAGGCCGGGTCCATGACGATGTCGCGATGGTTGGCCAGCAGCAGATAAGCGCTGCCTTTTTGCAGGCGCTCCACACCGCTGTAGGTCACGCCGTCGGTGGCGCGCTCGATGGTGCGGTCAACGTAGGGGGCGATGCGATCCTGAAACTGCGCCACAGTGCTAATCCCCTGGCACTTGCGGCGCAGGCCGTAGGCAATCAGGGGCTTAAGCAGCCAACCGCAAGGCCCGGCCAGGCGTGGGAAGCTAAAGTGGGTGAGGATATGAAGAAACGCCTGATCGCCTAGCAGGCGTGCCAGTACGCTTGGGACTTCGGCGTCGTTGTACGGTCGGATGGCATCGAATTCGCCCATCATGCTCTCTTGTTGTTGAAGCGACTGCGCTACGGCCTGTTAGGCCTACGGATAAAACGGCTGCACATAGACCGGCAATTATACCTGCAAGTCACATGGAGACTGCGATGCTCGAAAGCCAAGATTATCAGTGCCCCTACTGCGGCGAAGTGGCGCAGGCCTTGCTGGATTTGTCCGGCGGCGATCAGCAGTACATCGAGGACTGCCCGGTCTGTTGTCGCCCCATTGAGTTCGTTCTGCAGACTGATGGTGAGAGTTGGTCATTACAGGTGCGCCGGGAGGATGACTGATGCGGCGCATTTATGAACCGGCAGACTTGCTGGAGGCCGAGTTGCTGGTGGCAATGCTCGCCAGTGAAGGAATCACAGCGCACCTAAGCGGCCGACATTTACTCGGTGCCGTGGGCGAGCTGCCCGTCAGTGGCCTGCTGGGCTTGCAGGTCGCGGACACGCAGGCCGAGCGGGCGCAGCAGCTGATCACTGGGTACAATGCCGCGCAACCGCTGGCCGATGAGCCGCCGCCCGATTTTAGCGGCGAGCTGCTCTGCTGATTTTTTGCCCTTTTGCCCTCTTGAGTCGTGCCGCCCCTATGTGTGGACGTTTTGCCTTGTTTCGCTGGCCTGCTACGTTTGCCGCCATGCCCGGATTTCCCGCCGATCAGCAACCGCACTGGAATATTGCCCCGGGCGCGACCGTGTTGATGCTGCGCAATGAAGACGGGCAGCGCCAAGCGGCACCAGCGCGTTGGGGCCTAACCCCGCCGTGGCTGACGGACTGGTCACGCACCCCGGCCCACGCTCGGGCGGAAACCCTTGCCGAGCAGCCGATGTTTCGCGAGGCGTTTAAGCAACGCCGCTGCCTGGTGCCGGCCAATGGCTTTTACGAATGGCGGGGCACGGCGCGCAAGCGGCCGTTCTGGCTCAGCCAAGAGGCGCCGCTGCTGTATTTTGCCGCTGTCTGGGAGGCTTACCCGGTTGAGGGCCATAGCTACCTGAGCGTGGCGCTGGTGACTCAGGCGGCGGCCAATCAACGCCGGCCCTTGTTGCTGGATGAAGCCGGTCAGCAAGCCTGGTTGGCGGCGGATACTGCGCCGGAGCAGTTGCACGCGCTGTTGGCCGGCCCCCAGCCGGCCTTGCGCGAGCGGGTGCTGGCCAATCTGATTAATGATCCCAAGCTGGATGCCCCCGAGTGTCTGACGCCGGGTTGAAAGCTGGCGCTAGGCGATGCGGCGTGGTACCCCACAGGGATCTGTGGGGTAGGGTGGGCTTTAGCCCACCAGTAATAGGGTCGAGAGTCGCGGTGGGCTGAAGCCCACCCTACAAAACTCTATATAGCCTAATCAAACCCTGAACTGATTGATCAGCCGCCGCTGTTGTTCGGCCAGTTTGGTCAGTTCGGCGCTGGCGCGGCTGGCTTCGTCGGCGCCGGCGGCCACCTGGTTGGCGACCTGGTCGATGTTGGTGACGTTGCGGTTGATGTCTTCGGCCACCGCGCTTTGCTCCTCGGCGGCGCTGGCGATCTGGTTGTTCATGTCGTTGATCACCGACACCGCTTGGGTGATCGACTCCAGTGCTTGGGCCGCCTCGGCGGCATGTCTGACGCTGTCGTCGGTTTTGCTTTGGCTGTCTTCCATGACCTTGACCACTTCGCGGGTGCCACTTTGCAGCTGCTGGATCATCTTCTGGATTTCTTCGGTGGCCTGCTGGGTTTTTTGCGCCAGGTTGCGCACTTCATCGGCTACCACGGCAAAGCCGCGGCCTTGTTCACCGGCGCGCGCCGCCTCGATGGCGGCGTTGAGGGCCAGCAGGTTGGTTTGCTCGGCAATCCCGCGGATGGCGGTCAAAATCGCATTGATGTTTTCGCTGTCCTTGGCCAGGTTTTGCACCACGCCGACGGCGCGGCCAATTTCGCTGGCCAGGGCGGCAATCGCCTGGGTGGTGCTGTGCACTATGGTCTTGCCGTTGTTGGCGGCCTGATCTGCGTGGTTGGCCGCTTCGGCGGCGTGGGTGGCGTTGCGCGCCACTTCCTGGGCGGTGGCGGTCATCTCATGGACGGCGGTGGCCACCAGTTCGATCTCGGTCATCTGCCGCTGCATGCCCTGGTGGGTGCGGATGGCGATGTCGGCGCTGTGCTCGGAGGAGTCGCTGACCTGCTGTACCGAGGTCACCACCTGGCTGATCATCGACTGCAGCTTGCTCAGGAAGGTGTTGAAACCGTTGGCGATGGCGCCCAGTTCGTCAACCCGGTCAGTCGTCAAACGGCGGGTCAGATCGCCTTCGCCCTTGGCAATGTCATCCAGCATGGCGACCATTTGCTTCAGCGGCCTGGCAATCCCGTAACCGACAAACCACACCACCAGTAAACCCAGTGCGGCGATCAGCAGGCCCACCAGAGTCATGCCGAAGGTGTCGGCCTGGCTTTGCGTTTGCAAATCCGTCTGGAGTTTTTGCAGGTCGCCCATCACTGCACTGATTGGCAGTTGCAGCATCAATTTCCAGCGCACACCGGTATCGCCGATGCTCAGGGGCATAAATACATGGATCTCGCCCTGATCTTCATCCACTTGGTAAAAGGGTTGATCGCCGCTGAGTTGCTTGAGGTGGCTGAGGTCGGCGCCATTCAGCACTTGGCTGCCGGGTTTGCCAATCAGCTGGGCGTCCTTGGTGTAGGCGACCACGCTGTCGTTGGCAGAGAACAGCGCCAGCTCGCCGGCGCCTGCATAGAGTTGTTTGTTGGCGTTGGTCAGCAGGTCTTGAATGAAGTCCATGGCCAGGTCATTACCAACCACGCCAACCACCTTGTTGTTGACCAGCACCGGCACGCTAAAGGCCGAGCTGAGCACCATTTTGCCGTTGATTTCATAGGGCGCCGGGTCGATCACGCAGGCCTTTTTGGTGCGTTTTGGACACAGGTAGTATTCGCCCTCGGCTACGCCGGTGGGCAGCAGCTTGGTGCTCTCCATTTGCGCGGCAGTCAGTGGCGCTACGGTCGCGCTGCCATCGGGTTTGCGATACCACCAGGGCATAAAACGGCCGGTGTCGTCGTAGGCTTTGTCGGCCTGGCCTTTGTAGAGGTCGTCGTTGCCATCGAAGGCGTTTGGCTCCCAGCCAATGTAGAAATCCAGCAGCTTGGGGTTAGCCATCAGTGCTTGCTTGGCTAGGTTGGAAAGTTCTTCACGGCTGATGCTCAGTTGCGGCGTACCGCTGGCGTCAACTTCACCCATCAGCATATTGGTCTGCGCCAGTGCGCGGGCAGTGGTCAGGGCGAACTCAAGGTCCAGCTGGATCTTGCTGGCTTGCGAGCTGGCCAGGGCGATCAGCCGCTCATTGATGACCTTCTCCAGCAGCTCTTGGGTGCGTTGCTGCACCAAGACTTGGGTGCGATTGCCGGCAAACACCGAGTACAGCACCAGCGCGACCACCACCGCGAGCACGCTGGCGCCCGCCAAAGCGGCCACAGAAAACTGAATGGATTTGAATTTCATGGCAGCTCCAAGGTCTACGGGTTACACCTGTCCTTGGCGTATCGGCCGGGTTGTCACAAAGCATTAGCCTTTTGTTAGCAAAGGCGCATGTGGGCGAATGCGCAAGCTCGCCGCTGCGTTTAACGTGGCCTGCGTAGCGCAGTGCATGGGCCTGTCGCCGGCGGCAGGCTGTTAAGATAAGCAACGGTTCTTATTGGAGAAATACTGTGGGCAAGTTGTTGCGCTTAAGTGGTTTGAGTCTGGCGTTGTGGCTGGCCGGTTGTCAGTCGGTGAATACCACCAATGCCGGTGCTGTGGGAGTTGAGCGTAAGCAGTACATGTTCAGCATGCTCTCGACCCAGCAGGTCAATCAGATGTCTGAGCAGTCCTATCAGCAGACGCTCAGCGAGGCCTCAAGCAAGGGCGTGCTGGATAAGAACAGTGGCAATGCCAAGCGGGTCAATGCGGTCGCCAAGCGTTTGATTGCCCAAGCGCCATTCTTTCGTCCGGATGCTGCGCAGTGGGACTGGCAGGTCAATCTGATCGACAGTGATGAGCTGAATGCCAGCTGCGGTCCCGGCGGCAAGATCATCGTCTACAGCGGCTTGATCGAGCAGTTGCACCTGAGCGATGACGAGTTGGCGGCGGTGATGGGCCATGAAATTGCCCACGCCCTGCGCGAGCACGGCCGCGAGGCGATGTCCAAAGCCTACGCAACCCAGATGGCGCAGCAGGGCATCGGTGCCTTGCTCGGCTTGGGTCAGGACAGCATGGCGCTGGCCGATAATGTGGTGCAGTACAGCATGACCCTGCCCAACAGCCGCGATAACGAAAACGAGGCCGATCTGATCGGTCTGGAACTGTCCGCTCGGGCCGGCTACAACCCGCAGGCGGCGATCAGCCTGTGGCAGAAGATGAGCAGCGCCAGCGCAGGGGCGCCGCCGGAATTTATGAGCACTCACCCGGCCTCGGGTACACGGATCGCGGCCTTGCAAGGCGCTATTCCCAAGGTCATGCCGCTGTATCAGCAGGCCAAGGGCGCTAACTAAAAGGCTCTGCCCCGTTCGCGTTTGAGTAGGGTGGGCTTCAGCCCACCGACCCTGAACTGCACAATAATTGGTGGGCTAAAGCCCACCCTACGGCAAGGCCTGCGCCGACAACTCAATCTCCCGCGCCTACCAAGAGCTCACTTACTGCAGGCTAAAGACTTTTTTCGCCAGGCTGGTGGCGGCCTCAGCCGGGTTTTTGCGGATCGAGGCTTCTTGCTCGGCGATTACTTTGAACAAGCCATCCAGCGCCTCTTCGGTGACGTAGTTTTCGATGTTGGCGCTTTTTGCATCGATGGCGCCAAAACTGGCCGCTTGCCCGGCGAAGCTGTTGTATTGCTTGGCCAGCCCTACCTGATTGGTGGCTTGCTGCACTATTGGCAAGAACTTGGCGCGCAGCTGGGCGCGGCTGGTTTTGTTCAGGTAGTTGGTGGCGGCGTCATTCGGGCCGGCGAGGATGCTCTTGGCATCTTGCACCGTCATCTTTTTCACCGCGTCCAGCAGCAGTGTTTGCGCCTGTGGCACTGCGGCTTCGGCGGCTTTGTTCATGCTCGCTTCGAGCTGTTCGACCTGGGCGCCCATGCCCATCATCTTCATCGCCGCGGCGGCCTTGCCGAGATTGCCCGGCAGCTCGATGCGCATCTCGGGGTTGGCGCTAAAACCACCGGGTTTGCCCAGCTGGGCAATGGCGACTTTGGCGCCTTGGGACAGGGCGTCCTTGAGGCCGCCACTGGCATCTTGCTGGCTTAAGTCGGCCAGTGAGAAAGCCAGGCAATTGGCTGAGAGGGCGAGACCGGCGAGCAGGCTGGTGAGTCGCAGCATAAATAGCATCCTTGTGGCTGGAAATAGAGCGAGCGCTCAATAGTGAAGCGATTTAAGTCGCCATTCCAGCCCTGCCAAGTCTGTCGCGTTTTTTTGCTTAGCTCAGTGGCTGGCGGGCGCCGGCTTGAATCTGCGCCGCAGCAATCGACTAGCCATCTGCACCAGCCAGCAGGCCAGAATAAACGGCGCCGTCAGCGGTGCGCTCAAGCCCAGGTAGAACAAGCCGAGTTGCAGCAGCACACTGGCGATGATTCCCGCCAGCACTGGCCAGGCGCGGCGCTGTTGCTGGCTCAGGGCGACGGCCACCAAGGCGCCGTTGAAACCGTATAGGCCTTGGACTGCCTCGCCATAGTGGCCCAGTTGGCTGCCCAGCAGCAGGCCTAGGGCCGAGCCGACTAAGGCCCAGAGCGCCATGCGCCGATTGGCCAGCCACAGGGCGGTAAAAATCAGCAAACCGCTGATGGGGTCGTTGACCAGCAGCACCTGACTCAAACCGCGCAGCACCGCCAGCGGCCAGTCCAGTACCGCCAGGCCATGCAGCTGGCCGGGGTCGGCGGCGTTGCTGATTAATTGCAGGGTGTCGGTCAACGCCAGCAGTAGCCAACCAAACAGCACAAAGGGCGCGGTGTAGGCCGGCAAGCTGGCGTGCCGGCGGTTATGCCGCAGCCAGCGATTGAGCAGCAGGCTCGCCAGCCCGGCGCTGGCGATGATTAACAGCGGCAGCAGCGGCGACCAGGCCAGCTTGGCGCTTAACAGCAGGCCCAGCAACACGCCGTTATAGCCGTACAGGCCGCTGTTGATATCCGGTTGCGGGTAATGCCGGCGCGCGGCCGTCAGCCAGCCGACAAAGCCGCCGAGCAACGCGCCACCGAGCAACTGCGGCGCGCCCCAGGCGATGCTCAGCAGGCAGAGCAGGCCGCACAGCGGGTGGCGCAGCAAAAATACCTGGCTGCAGCCATTGAGCAAGGCCATGGCCCAGTCATTGGCAGGCGGGCGCTTGAGTAAGGGGGTTAAGGGCGGGTGCATGGGAGTCGTCATGGATAAGAAAAAGGTTGGCCGTTTGAGGATCTTGCCTCCCACAAAAGTCTCGGGCCGATCCGGTCATGTAGGGTGGGCTTTAGCCCACCAAGGTGTTTAGGCCCTGATGTGGTGGGCTGAAGCCCACCCTACAAAGGCTCAATAGCGCACCGAAAAAAAACGTCCACCCGCAAAGCCGGTGGACGTTAATAACTGGCAGTGCCAGAGGGAGAGATGTTGCTCTGTGCGCGCGACTACTCGGCCTGAGTCGCCGCGCATTAACTCAGTGCAGGGTCTCGATGCGCAGGGTATTGGTCGTTCCCGGTTGGCCGAAAGGCACACCGGCGGTGATCACCAGGGTGTCGCCGCGTTGCGCCATGTTCTGCGCCTGGGCGATTTCCAGCGCGGTGCTGGTGATCTCCTCGACCTTGCTCAAGCGCGCATTGACCACCGAGTAGATACCCCAGGCCACGGTCAAGCGCCGCGCGGTGTTGATGTTCGGCGTCAGGCTCAAGATCGGTGCCTTGGGGCGTTCGCGTGAAGCACGCAGGCTCGAAGCCCCTGACTCGCTGTAGTTGACCAGCGCGGCGACCGGCAAAATGCTGCTGATCCGGCGGATCGCGCAGCTGATCGCGTCGGATGCGGTGGCTTCGGCTTGCGGGCGGCTGACATCGAGCTGAGCCTGGAAGTCCGGGCCGTTTTCCACCTGGCGGATGATTTTGCTCATCATCTGCACGGCTTCCAGCGGGTAATCGCCGGAGGCGGTTTCCGCCGACAGCATCACCGCATCGGCGCCTTCTGCCACGGCGTTGGCCACGTCGGTGACTTCGGCGCGGGTCGGGGCCGGGGAGAAGCGCATCGATTCGAGCATCTGGGTGGCGACTACCACCGGTTTGCCCAGTTGGCGGCAGGTGCGGATGATGTCTCTCTGGATGCGTGGCACGTTCTCGGCCGGCACTTCCACGCCCAAATCGCCACGGGCCACCATGATCGCGTCGCAGAGTTCGGCGATCGCTTGCAGGTGCTCAACCGCCGACGGCTTCTCGATCTTGGCCATCAGGAAGGCTTTGTCGCCGATCAGCGCGCGGGCTTCGATGATGTCTTGCGGACGCTGCACAAAGGACAGTGCAACCCAATCCACCCCAAGCTTGAGGCCGTAGTCCAGATCGATGCGGTCTTTGCTGGTCAGCGGGCTCAGTTCCAGCACCGCTTCTGGCACGTTGACGCCCTTGCGGTCGGACAGCTCACCCCCGGCGATCACCGTGGTTTCGATCGCATCGCTGTGTTTGGCGGTCACTTGCAGGCGCAACTTGCCGTCGTCCAGCAGCAGGTTCATGCCGGGCTGCAAGGCCGCGATGATTTCCGGGTGCGGCAGGTTGGCGCGCTCAAGCGTGCCAGGTGTTGGGTCGAGGTCGAGGCGAAAGGCCTGGCCGCGAAGCAGGTTAACCTTGCCCTCGGCGAAGCGGCCGACCCGCAGTTTTGGCCCTTGCAGGTCCATCAAAATGCCGATCGGCTGGTTCAGCTGACGCTCCACTTCACGCACCCAGTTGAAGCGTTCGGCGTGGTCGGCGTGCTCGCCGTGGCTGAAGTTCAGGCGAAACAGATTGACCCCAGCTTCGACCAGCTGGCGAATGTCGTCGATGCCCTTGATGGCCGGGCCGAGGGTGGCGAGGATTTTTACTTTTTTATCGGCAATCATTTTGTTGGCTCCAAAATCAGAATGGCGCGGAAATCGTTGACGTTGGTACGGGTCGGGCCGGTGACGATCAGATCGCCGAGGGCAGCGAAGTAGCCATAGCCGTTGTTGTTATCCAGCTCAGCCGTGGCGCTCAGGCCCAGTTCGACGGCGCGGGCATGGCTGTCGGGGCGCATCAGGGCGCCGGCGTTGTCTTCCGAACCGTCGATGCCGTCGGTGTCGCCGGCCAGGGCATACACGCCGGGCAAACCTTTGAGGCTCTCTGTGAGGCTCAGCAAGAATTCCGCGTTGCGCCCGCCACGGCCCTTGCCGCGCACTGTGACCGTGGTTTCACCACCGGACAGAATCACGCACGGCGGCTTGATCGGTTGGCCGTGCAGCACTATCTGGCGGATGATCCCTGCGTGCACCTTGGCCACCTCGCGGGATTCGCCTTCCAGGTCACCGAGAATCAGCGGGGTCAGGCCGGCGGCGCGGACTTTAGCGGCGGCCGCATCCAGCGATTGCTGCGGCGTGGCGATCAGCTCGAAATGGCTGCGCGCCAGGCACGGGTCGGCGTGTTTGACCGTCTCGGCGCGCGGGTCGTGCAAGCGGGCCAGCACGGCGGCCGGAATCTCGATGGCATAGCGCTGGAGGATCGCCAGCGCCTCGGCCGAGGTGCTTGGGTCGGCCACGCTGGGGCCGGAGGCAATCACCGTCGGCTCGTCCCCCGGCACATCGGAAATCGCATAGGTGTAGATGCTGGCCGGCCAACAGGCCTTGGCCAGGCGCCCGCCCTTGATCGCCGAGAGGTGCTTACGCACGCAGTTCATCTCGCTGATGCTGGCGCCGGATTTCAGCAGGGCCTTGTTGATGCCTTGTTTGTCGGCCAGCGAGAGGCCAGCCGCCGGCAGGGCGAGCAGGGCAGAGCCACCGCCGGACAGCAGGAAGATCACCCGGTCGGCTTCGGTCAGGCCGCTGACCAGCTTGAGGACGCGCTGCGCCACGGCTAAACCGGCGGCGTCCGGCACTGGATGGGCGGCCTCGACCACTTCAATTTTTTGGCAGTTGGCGCCGTGACCGTAGCGGGTTACCACCAGGCCGGAAATCTCGCCTTGCCACTCGCGCTCGATCACTTCGGCCATGGCCGCCGCCGCTTTGCCGGCACCTATGACTATGACCCGGCCTGTACGGTCGGCGGGCAAATGGTCGGCCAACACCTGACGCGGATGGGCAGCGTCGATGGCGGTGCTGAAGAGCTCGCGCAGCAATGACTCTGGATTGAAGGCTGGATCGAACGACATGGCAGGGCTCCTGATTGTTGTAATGGGCCGATTGCAGTCCACAAGGGTCGCCGGTCGCAACGCTTGTGGGCTGGAATCGACCAACCCGGCAGAACAGGCCGTGACACCGCCTGCCGGGAGGTCGAAAGGGTTACTTGCGCGCCACTGACCGGCGAGCAATTGCAGCTCTTATGTTACGGGTCGAGAAATCTGTAGGGTGGGCTTCAGCCCAGCAAGGCTCCGACCTTGGCCGGCGGTGGGCTAAAGCCCACCCTACACAATCGCTCTGCAACAGCTAACGGGGATCTAGCCTTACTCTTTGCGGATCGAGAAGTTGGCCATATGTTCCAGGCCCTTGATCAGCGCCGAGTGGTCCCAGTTGCTGCCGCCGATGGCCGCGCAGGTGCTGAACACTTGCTGGGCATTGGCGGTGTTGGGCAGGTTCAGGCCCAGTTCGCGTGCGCCGGCCAGCGCCAAGTTGAGGTCCTTCTGGTGCAGGCTGATGCGGAAGCCTGGATCGAAGGTGCCTTTGATCATGCGCTCGCCGTGCACTTCGAGAATCTTCGAACCGGCAAAACCACCCATCAGCGCTTCACGCACCTTGGCCGGATCGGCGCCATTCTTGGCGGCGAACAGCAGGGCTTCGGCGACGGCCTGAATGTTCAGGGCGACGATGATCTGGTTAGCCACCTTAGCGGTCTGGCCGTCGCCATTGGCGCCAACGTGGGTGATGTTCTTGCCCATCGCCTGGAACAGTGGCAGCACGCGCTCGAAGGCTTTTGGGCAGCCGCCGACCATGATCGACAGGGTCGCGGCCTTGGCGCCGACTTCGCCGCCGGACACCGGCGCGTCGAGGTAGCTGGCGCCTGTGGCTTTGATCTTCTCGGCGAAGACCTTGGTCGCGGTCGGCGAGATCGAACTCATGTCGATCACTACTTTGCCAGCCGTAACGCCTGCAGCTACGCCGTCGGCGCGAAACAGTACGTCGTCAACCTGCGGGGTATCCGGCACCATGATGATGATGAATTCGGCTTCCTGCGCCACTTCGCGCGGGTTGGCCAGGCCTATGCCGTGCTCGCCAAGCAAGTCGGCCGGGGTCTTCTCGAAGTGCTCGGAGAAGAACAGGGTGTGCCCGGCTTTTTGCAGGTTCTGCGCCATAGGCTTGCCCATGATGCCGGTGCCGATAAATCCGATTTTAGCCATGAGAGTGCTCTCCTAGATTCTGGGTTTAGTCTGAACGGGCTCAGATTGCGTTATGGGTTTTCATCCAGCCGAGGCCGGCCGCGGTGGTGGTAGCCGGCTTGTATTCACAACCGACCCAGCCCTGGTAGCCGATGCGGTCCAGGTGCTCAAACAAGAAGCGGTAGTTGATCTCGCCGGTGCCTGGCTCGTTGCGGCCGGGGTTGTCGGCCAGCTGGATGTGATTGATCACCGCCAGGTTGCTTTCCATGGTGCGGGCCAGATCGCCCTCCATGATTTGCATGTGATAGATGTCGTATTGCAGGTACAGATTGCTGCTGGCGACCTTGTCCCGAATCGCCAGGGCCTGCTGAGTGGTGTTCAGGTAGAAGCCGGGAATGTCGCGGGTGTTGATCATTTCCATGACCAGCTTGATGCCGGCGGCTTGCAGCTGTTCGGCGGCAAACTTCAGGTTGTCGACGAAGGTCTGCTCGATGGTCGCGCAGTCATAGCCGGCTGGACGAATACCGGCCAGGCAGTTGATCTGCGTGTTGCCGAGCACCTTGGCGTAGCTGATGGCCTGGGCCACGCCGGCACGAAATTCTTCAACGCGATCAGGCTGGCAGGCGATGCCGCGCTCGCCCTTGGCCCAATCACCGGCCGGCAGGTTGAACAACACCTGGGTCAGGTTATTGGCATTGAGGCGGGCCTTGATCACCTCGACTGGAAAGTCGTAGGGGAACAGGTATTCGACGCCGGTGAAGCCGGCATCGGCGGCAGCGTCGAAGCGATCGAGGAACTCTTCCTCGGTGAACAGCATGGACAGGTTGGCGGCAAAACGGGGCATGCTCGGCTCCTTTAAAGGTGCCCTTTCCCGCATGCGGGAAAGGGGGGCATCAGGTGTAGGGTGGTCAACCGCGAAGCGTTGGCCACCGTTGCATCAATCCAACAGCGAGATCGCGGTCGGTGCGTCGCGGCCGGTCAACGCCAGGTCTTCAAACTCGTTGACCGCGTTGATCTCCACACCCATGGAGATGTTGGTCACCCGTTCCAGAATGATTTCCACCATCACCGGTACGCGGAACTCAGCCATCAACGCCTTGGCCTTGATCAGCGCGGCTTTGATTTCGCTCGGTTCGAACACGCGAATCGCCTTGCAACCCAAGCCTTCCACCACGGCCACGTGGTCGACGCCGTAGCCGTTCAGCTCGGGCGCGTTGACGTTTTCAAAGCCCAGCTGCACGCAGTAATCCATCTCGAAACCGCGCTGCGATTGACGAATCAAACCCAGGTAGGAGTTGTTCACCACCACATGGATGTATGGCAGGTTGAACTGCGCGCCGACGGCCATTTCTTCGATCATGAACTGGAAGTCATAGTCGCCCGACAGCGCCACTACCTGGCGGCTAGGGTCGGCCTTAACCACGCCCAAGGCCGCCGGAATGGTCCAGCCCAACGGACCGGCCTGACCACAGTTGATCCAGTGACGCGGCTTGTAGACGTGCAAGAACTGCGCGCCGGCAATCTGCGACAGACCGATGGTGCTGACGTAGCAGGTGTCGCGGCCGAACACTTCGTTCATTTCTTGGTAAACGCGCTGCGGCTTAACCGGCACGTTGTCGAAGTTGGTCTTGCGCTGCAGGCTGCTCTTGCGCTGCTGGCATTCATCCAACCAGGCGCTGCGGTTCTTCAACTTGCCGGCGGCGCTCCATTCGCGAGCGACGGTGATGAACATGTCCAGGGCGGCAGCGGCATCGGAAACGATACCGAGGTCCGGGTTGAACACGCGGCCAATCTGGGTCGCTTCGATGTCGACGTGGATGAACTTGCGCCCCTCGGTGTACACCTCAACCGAACCGGTGTGGCGGTTAGCCCAACGGTTGCCGATGCCCAGCACCAGGTCGGAGGCCAGCAAGGTGGCGTTGCCATAGCGGTGCGAGGTTTGCAGACCGACCATGCCTACCATCAACTCGTGGTCATCGGGGATGGTGCCCCAGCCCATCAGGGTCGGTACTACCGGCACGCCAACCAGCTCGGCGAAGATCACCAACTGGGCGGCTGCGTCGGCGTTAATCACGCCACCACCAGACACGATCAAGGGCCGGTCGGCCTCGTTGAGCATCGCCAGGGCTTTTTCAATCTGCACGCGGTTGGCGGCGGGCTTGGCCAGCGGCAACGGCTCGTAGGCGTCGATATCGAATTCGATCTCGGCCATCTGCACGTCAAACGGCAGGTCGATCAGCACTGGGCCGGGGCGGCCGCTGCGCATTTCATAGAAGGCTTTCTGGAAGGCGCGCGGCACTTGGCCCGGCTCCATCACGGTGGTCGCCCACTTGGTCACCGGCTTGACGATGCTGGTGATGTCGACGGCCTGGAAGTCTTCCTTATGCATCCGCGCCCGTGGTGCCTGGCCGGTGATGCACAGAATCGGGATGGAGTCGGCGCTGGCCGAATACAGGCCGGTGACCATGTCGGTGCCGGCAGGGCCGGAGGTACCGATGCACACGCCGATATTGCCGGCGTTGGTGCGGGTGTAACCCTCGGCCATGTGCGAGGCGCCTTCAACGTGACGGGCCAGGACGTGGTCGATGCCGCCGACTTTACGCAGCGCNGCATACAAAGGGTTGATTGCCGCACCGGGNATACCAAACGCGGTATCAACACCTTCGCGACGCATTACGAGTACGGCTGCCTCGATTGCTCTCATTCTGGCCATGCTGTTGTGCCTCTTTTGTTCTGAGATTGTATACAGTTTTCTGGCCTTGATTCTATTCATGGCATGACTTGCCGGTCAAGATTTTTTCTTGCTGAGAATGAGTGGAAGGAAAATTCTTTTAAAACGGCTGTTTGATGGGGGGCGTGGGAGGCGTCTAGGTTTTCATCTGCAACTATGTATACAAAGGCGATATAGATTGTATTTTTCTATTGTGTTTTTTGTTTTAGATGAGATATTTGCCTCGACCTTTTGATTGCCCCGTTTGCTGTCGGCGACTTTTAGCCGCAGGGATGAAGGCGTTTCTTTCACCTTTCTCACCACTACAAGAAGGCCATTCTTATGAGCGCTTTAACCTTGCAAACCGCCACCCAGATCAGCAGCCAGGCCCTGGCGGCCGGCCGTGCGATCTCTGCCGCGCCTTTGACCATTGCCGTGCTGGATGCTGGCGGTCACCTGATCACCTTGCTGCGTGAAGACGGCGCCAGCATGCTCCGCCCGCAAATAGCCATCGGCAAAGCCTGGGGCGCCGTGGCGCTGGGTAAGACTTCACGGCTGATTGCCGAGGACGCCCAGCAACGGCCAAGCTTTATCGCCGCGGTCAACACCCTGGCCCACGGCAACCTGATTCCGGCGCCGGGTGGCGTGCTGATTCGCGATGCCAACAATGCCGTGATTGGCGCCATCGGCATCAGTGGCGACACCTCGGACATCGACGAGCAATGTGCGATCAAGGGGATTTTGGCGGCGGGTTTGCAGGCGGACGCGGGTTAAAACGTAGCCCGCTGCGGCAGCGACCGTAGGGTGGGCTTTAGCCCACCAGGGTTCTTGCGAGGGTTTGCGGTGGGCTGAAGCCCACCCTACAACGTGATCGTGATCGCGCGATTGTTGACGAGCGCAGCCTTACTCGGCGACTTCGCAGCCTTTGAGCACCAGGCGGATGATGGTGTCGGCGGCGGCTTGGTAGTCGGCGTCGTCGAGGCTGGCTTTGCCGGTGACGGTGGAGATTTGCCAGTCAAAGTCAGCATAGGTTTGGGTCGCAGCCCAGATGCTGAACAGCAAATGCTTGGGGTCGACTTTGGCCATCAGGCCTTGGTCGATCCAGCTTTGGATGCAGGCGATGTTGTGTTGGGCTTGGCTGTTCAGTTGTGCGGTTTGCTCGGCGGCCAGATGCGGCGCGCCGTGCATGATTTCGCTGGCAAACACCTTGGAGGCGCAGGCCAGGTCGCGGGAGATACGGATCTTGGCGTGGATATAGTCACGCAGAATTTGCCCTGGTTGGCCGTCTTGATTGAAGGGTGCCGAGGCTTGTAGCAGGGGTTCGATGATGCTTTCGAGCACCTCGCGGTAGAGGTTCTCTTTGCTCTTGAAGTAGTAATACACGTTGGGCTTGGGCACCCCGGCCTTGGCCGCGATATCGCTGGTCTTGGCGGCGGCGAAGCCTTTGTCGGCAAACTCTTCACTGGCTGCGCGCAGGATCAGATCTTTGTTGCGCTGGCGGATACTGCTCATAAGCCCCCGGGCTTGTTGCCGTGCGTCGCAAAGGGCGGTGCACCTGCGCTGGCATGGTAGCACCGGGCCGGCGCGGCTCTCAAGTTGGGGCGGTTGGGGTGGTTTTAGAGCTTCTGTGCGAGATGATTGTCCGAAGTTATGTATACAAAATAAATAATTTCTGTTTTATTAACCGTCCGTCCATGTCGCCAGTGTCCCAAACTGGCGCGTGCTGCGGCAGGCTCCAGCATGCAAGATCCCATTTTGCTTGATCCCTTTGGTCGACGTATCAGCTACCTGCGGCTGTCGGTCACCGATCGCTGCGATTTTCGCTGCACCTATTGCATGAGCGAAGACATGGTCTTCGCCCCGCGCGCGCAGATCCTCAGTCTCGAAGAGCTCTATACCGTCGCCGACGCCTTTATCGGCCTGGGGGTTAAGCGCATCCGCATTACCGGTGGTGAGCCGCTGGTGCGCAAGAATCTGCTCAGCCTGCTCGGCCGCCTCGGTGCCCGCCACGAGCTGGAAGACCTGGCCATCACCACCAACGGCTCGCAACTGGCCAGCATGGCCAGCGGTCTGCGCGCCGCCGGGGTGAAGCGCCTGAATATCAGCCTCGATTCGCTACAGCGTGAGCGCTTCGCCGCCTTTACCCGCCGTGATCAATTAGCCCAAGTGCTGGCCGGCATCGAGGCCGCGCGGGCGGCCGGTTTTCAGCGAATCAAACTCAACACCGTGGTGCAAAAAGGCCGCAACGACGACGAAGTCGAGGCCCTGGTGGCCTTCGCAGTCGCCCAGCAGCTGGACATCAGTTTTATCGAGGAGATGCCGCTGGGCAACATCTCCAGCCATTCCCGCGAGCACACCCTGTGCAGCAGCGACGAGGTGCGCGAGCGCATCCAGCAACGCTTTCAACTGCTGCCCAGCAGCCATCGCACCGGCGGCCCCTCGCGGTATTGGCAGGTGGTTGGCACTGACACCCGCGTCGGCTTTATTTCGCCCCACAGCCGCAATTTTTGTGCTGACTGCAACCGCGTGCGAGTCACCGCCGAAGGCCAGCTGGTGCTGTGCTTAGGGTCTGACGGCGCGCTGGATTTGAAGGCCCTGCTGCGCCGCCATCCCGGTGACTCAGCAAGGCTGCGCGGGGCGTTAATTGAGGCTTTGCGGCTGAAACCCGAACGGCACTATTTCGATGCCCGTGAACAAGTCCAGGTAGTCCGCTTCATGAGCATGACTGGCGGCTAACTTACGCCTGCTATCTACAGACAAAACCAGGATATGTAGTCGTTAGCGGGTGTAGACGGTTTTTGTAGGGTGGGCTTCAGCCCACCGCCGCTCGATAAGGGCTTTGGTGGGCTGAAGCCCACCCTACAGGCGGCACTTGAAACTCTTTGCGCGCAGGCATAGCCAACAACAAAAACGCCCGCCAACGGGCCGGAGGAGAAAACGATGGCTAAGACTTTATTGGTAAAAAACGCTGAGCTGCTGGTGACCATGGACGGCGAGCGTCGGGAGATCAAGCAGGGCGGTCTCTATATAGTCGGCAATCAGATTGTCCAGGTTGGGCCTAGCAGTGAGCTGCCGGCCACCGCCGATGAAGTGCTCGACCTCAAGGGCCATATTGTCATCCCTGGCCTGGTCAATACCCACCACCATATGTACCAGAGCCTGACCCGCGTGGTGCCTTCGGCCCAGGACGGCGAGCTGTTTAACTGGCTGCAGAACCTCTATCCGATCTGGGCGCGGCTGACCCCGGAGATGATTCAGGTGTCGACCCAGACGGCGATGGCCGAGCTGATCTTGTCCGGTTGCACCACCTCCAGCGACCACCTGTATATCTACCCCAATGGTTGCAAGTTGGATGACAGCATTCACGCCGCTGCCGAGATCGGTATGCGCTTTCACGCCGCCCGCGGCAGCATGAGCGTCGGCCGCAGCCAGGGCGGCTTGCCACCAGACAGCGTGGTGGAGAAAGAAGCTGACATCCTCAAGGAATCCCAGCGGCTGATTGAGGACTACCACGACGCCAGCCACAGCTCGATGCTGCGGGTGGTGGTGGCGCCGTGTTCACCGTTCTCGGTCAGCCGTGACCTGATGCGCGAAGCCGCGGTGCTGGCGCGCCAGTACGGGGTGTCGCTGCACACCCATTTGGCCGAGAACCAAAACGATATTTCCTACAGCCGCGAGAAGTTCGGCATGACCCCGGCCGAATACGCCGAAGACCTCGGCTGGGTTGGCCCGGACGTCTGGCACGCCCACTGTGTGCAGCTGGATCAGCACGGCATCGACCTGTTCGCCCGCACCGGCACCGGCGTCGCCCATTGCCCCTGCTCGAACATGCGCCTGGCCTCGGGCATCGCGCCGATTCGCAAGATGCGCGATGCCGGTGTGCCGGTCGGCCTGGGCGTCGACGGTTCGGCCTCCAACGATGGCGCCACCATGATCGGTGAAGTGCGCCAGGCCTTGCTGCTGCAACGGGTGGGTTTTGGCCCGGATGCCATGACTGCCCGCGAAGCCCTGGAGATCGCCACTCTGGGCGGCGCCAAGGTGCTTAATCGCAACGATATTGGCGCCCTGGCACCGGGCATGTCGGCGGATTTCGTGGCCTTCGACCTGCGCCAGATCGCCTTCGCCGGCGCCCTGCATGACCCGCTGGCGGCCCTGGTGTTCTGCGCTCCGAGCCAGGTGGCCCACAGCGTGATCAACGGCAAGCAAGTGGTCAAGGATGGTCAGCTGCTGAGCATCGACCTGCCGCTGGTGATCGAGCGGCACAACCAATTGGCGCACAAATTGGTCAGCGGCGACTAGGTCGCCACCCACCCTTAACTAAATCCATGCCCTGCGATCAGGCGGCATGAAAACTACTGCGCTCGGTTATGCAGCGTTAAAAACAGGCTCGGACTGCTCATTTACAACTCGTAAATTCCGCATCCTCGCCTGTTTTTGCCTTGCCTAATCTTCGCTCGCTACGTTTTCACACCACCTTCGATGCGGGGCGTTTTGCTGACTAAGGAAAATCCCGTGAAGCCATTTCTTTGTTGCCTGTTCGCCAGCCTGTTGTCCAGCGCCGCCAGTGCCGAGACCTATGTGGTCGGCGTCGAAAAAGCGCAATTTTTGCCGTACTACACGGTCGATGCCCAGGGCCAATACAGCGGCTATGCCCGCGAGTTGCTCGACCAGTTTGCCGCCAGCGCCGGCATCACTTTTGTCTACCGGCCGATAGCCACGGCGGGGCTGCTGGATGAGCTGCTCAGTGGCGGCGTCGATTTCAAATACCCGGACAATGCGGCCTGGGGCACGCCAGCCCGCCTGGGCAAAAACATCAGATATAGCAGCGCCACCGTCGACTACATCGACGGCGTGCTGGTGCCCCCTTTGCAACACGGCAAGGGCCTGGAGCAGCTTAAGCGCCTGGCCGTGGTCAAAGGCTGGACGCCGCAGCAATACGGCGCGGCCATCGAGGCCGGGCAGATCAGCCAAGTGGACAGCGACAACCTGCTGACGATGATCCGTAGCGCCGTGAAGAAGCAAGCCGATGGCGTCTACTACAACGTCGAAGTGGCGCTCTATGCCCTCAACAACAGCGGCAAATTCATCAATGCCCTGCAGTTCGATGCCGGCTTGCCCTACAACCGTGGCAGCTTCCAACTCTCGACCATCCAGCAAGCGCCCCTGCTGAAACGCTTCGACCAGTTCCTGGCCGAGCATAAAACCGAGGTGCAGGCACTGAAAGCCAAATACCGGGTCGAGGAGAACATCAACTCCGAGTTTGTTGGCCTGGAGCAATGGAAGATCGACTTCATCAAGCGTCAGCGCGCCAAAGAGCAGGCCGCCAAGAAGGGCTGATTGTAGGGCTTAGGGTGGGTTGAACCTGAGCACTGCAAACCTCCTACAAAGCGTGGCCACTTAGCGTCCTCGCTTGCGCAAGATCTGCGTCGCCCCTTGGGGTTTGTTGCAGTACCAGAGCACCCGGCTGACCCCACGGGTAATGGCCACATAGGCCAGGCGCAAGCTCTCATCCTGCATGGCTTGCCCATAGCTGTTCTGGAAAAATCCCGAGTAGGCGTAGAGCGCGTCGCGCAGCGGGTGTGGCGTGGGCGGCAGGCAATCGTCGAGGATGATCGCCACTTCGGCTTGCAAGCCTTTGGCGCCGTGGATGGTGCAGGCCTTGACCGGCAACTGCTTGTCGAGCTGAGCGCGCACCAGCTGCAAGCTGGCGTTGCTGCGGCTCAGTAGCAGCACGCTGGTGCGCTCGTGGCTGTTGCTGCGGGTGACCTGGGCGCACTGGGCTTGGATCTCGGCCAGCAACTCGGGCAGGCGGGTTTTCAGCTCGAACTGGGTCACCAACTTAACGCCGTGATCTCCCGTTTGGGTGGCCCTGACGGCGTTGCTGGTTTTCGCCTGCTTGTGATTAACGCCGGCCAGCACCGCCTCGCCGTCGCGGATGATCGGCTCGATCGAGCGGTAGTTGTTTTGCAGCAACAGCAGCGCGCTTTTGTTCGCTTTCCCCTTGCCGGGAAAGTGCTTGTCGAAGTTGATAAACAGCTCCGGCGAGCTGCCGCGCCAGCCGTAGATCGACTGCCAGTCGTCGCCGATGGCCATCAGGCTGACCGCCGTGCCTTGGTGCACCAACGCACGCTGCACGGCGTTCAGCCACTGGACGATTTGTGGCGAGATGTCCTGAAACTCATCGATCAACAGATGACTGAAGAGCGCCAAGACGGCGGCGGACAGTTGCGGCGTGCCGGCATTCAGGCGGTCGCTGAGCTGGGCAAAGGCCGCGTCGAAGGTCAGCAAACCTTGCTCGCCGAGCAGTTGCTCGAAGCGCTGCCAAAACAACATCAGAGCCTCGACAAAGCTGCGTTCCTGAGTAGCGCAAGACAGCGCTTTAACGTCCAGCTGATCGATACGAATGCCGATGCTCTGGATAAACCCGGCCTGCAGATAGAAGGCTTCAAACAGCGGTAGCGGGCTGAATTCGCCGGCCAGTTGATAAGCATCCAGCGGCGCCTTGGGCACCCGCGTGGTCTTGCTGGCGTTCTCCGTTGCTGGCGGCGCAGGCAAGCCCAGCAGCCCGTGTACCAGTTGGCGAAACTCCGGCTGTTGCTCATAGCATTGCTGATAGGCCTGTTTGAGCAGTGCCAGTTGGGAGGGGCGCAGGCGGCTGCTGGTCAGCGGGTTATCCAGTTCGCTGTTGGCGCTGCTGCTGGCCAGCTGCTCGAACCAACGGGGATTGCCCAGCGCCTCTTTGGCCAACACCCCCATGGCCGAATGAAAGGTGCGCACGCATTGCCGGGCCTGGTTGGCATCGCAGGGGAACTGCCAGAAACCCAGCAGCTTCAACAGTTGTTCGCGCAGTTGCGCGCAGGAGGCGTTGGTAAAGGAAATCACCGTCAGTTGCGCCGGCTCTATCTCCAGATGGCAGAGCATAAACACCACCCGCAGCAGCAGGGTAGTGGACTTGCCCGAGCCGGCCGCGGCAAACACCCGAGTCAGCGGATTACGCCCGAGGATCATCGCCCACTGCTCATCCGAAGGGGCGCTGATGAGGCCGGCAGTCACCGCCTGACTAACCCGCAAACGCATCGCCGCAATCTGCGACTCATCAACCGCCATCAGTGCCGGGCCGTAAATAGCGCTGCTGGCGGCTTGAGTGGTTTTCGTCCGGGGCTTGGCCGGTTTTTTCGCAACCCTGGCGCAGGGCGCTTTAGCTTTAGGCAGTGGCGCATTGGCCTTGCTTAGCCGTGGTCGTGGCTGGTCGTGCAGCAACGCCGCCTTGCCCTCGGCCCGCAAGTATTCAGTGGTGCGTGGAAAGCAACGCGCCAGCGCCCCGGAGATCAGCAACTTGTAGCGCAGGGCGGCAGACAGCATTCGACGATTCCCCTCCGGGCTATAAGATAGATCCTTGAATGATAAGTGTTTTTCGCCCTGAGCTGGCAGCCGGTGGGGCAATCTTGGCCTGCACGGCGAGTTTGCTACCGCTCTGTTTGCCAGCGCCTATGCTGAAAAAAGCGATGCACGAATCAAATAACCCTGGGGGGTGACCCGCGTGAAGTGTGTGTTTAGCAATCGTGATTTTTCCCTGTTTGAATCGAATCAGCGAACCACGCCGCACCAGATTGTGGTTAAAGAAATTATTCGCAACGACGATGAGCGCATCCATTACTACGTCACCGAGCCGCTTTCACTCGATCCGGATAAATACGACAAGGCCGAAATTGAAGCCTTGATCAAGGCCAAGATCATCGAACACCTCGGCCTTGCACCAGGCGCCGATACTGAGGTGGTCGGCACTTATGAGAACAAGTTTTATGCCCGCGACGGCATCCCCGAGGCCACCATGGCCAAGCTCAAGGCGGCGGATAATTTGTTAACCAGTTATGGCTTCGTGGTCACCCTGCCGGAGCTAGAACTACCGGTGTATCGCGTACAGTTCACCACCCTGAATCTATTCAAAACCCAAGACAAATCGGCCCTGTTTATCGACCCCTGGGGCTTGTTTAAGCGCTGATTACGCGACTGTTTTTCACGCAAGCGGCCAGTCGGCCAGTGACCGATAGCGACCTTTGTGCGACTCGAACAGGCAGAAGCGCTCAGCGCGTAAGTGAAAGCTGGGTGGGGCGTTAGACTCGGGTACCGGCTCGCGATAGTCGCGCAGCAAGGTCAGGTGCGGGCGAAATTCTCGCGGTTCGTCGACCAAGCCAAGGGGCAATAGTGCCTGCTGCAGGGCATAGACCAACTGGCGCAACGCCTGCGGCTCATGCTCTGGGGCGAGTAATAAAACCCCCGAGCGGCGCCAGATATCCAGGCGATCCAGCGGCACCCGCAAAGGCTCGCCCGGCGTTGGCACACTCGCGGCGGCAGCGCAGATGGCCGGGATCTGCGTCACGGCCACTGCGCCAAGAAACATCAGGGTCAGATGAAAGTTCTCCGCAGGCACCGGGCGCCCGCTGCGCAGCTCAAGCGCACTGCGCCATTGGGCTATAGCGCGGCGTTGCGCCGGGGCGCAGGGCAGCGCAAAAAACAACCGCTTGGACGGTTCTGCCGGTTCGCGGGCTTGGTAACTCATGCCTTGTACCTCTGCTGGTAGTGAAGCAAAGAACTCGGGCGAGGGGCAGGCCATGATTGATTGGAGTCGTTTAAGGCGGGTAGGTCGCGAATGGCTGTAGCCGGTCTAGAACATCTATAAAATCAGGGGCGATTTAGCAAGTCGCCTGGGCATCTACCGGGTGGGAAATGCTTCGCAGTTTCCCACCCGACGCGATCTCGGGAGTTCTGTAGGGTGGGCAATCTTTATTTGTCCACCCGCTCTGCGCCAGGCAGCTGCGGGTCGGCTCCAGCCCTTCGCGCGCGGTAGTTGCCCGCAATCAAAATGCCTTGTTAATGCTCAGCGCAACCGATTGGGTCGTGACGCTGCCGGACGTGCTGCCGATCAGTGTTCCGGTGTAGGTCTTGGTCGGCGTCGGGTTGGTGAAGGGTTCGCTGTAGCGGGCGGTGCGGTTCTCGGTTACGGCGTAGTTGTAGCTGAAGTCTAGGAACCAGGAAGAGTCCAGAAAGTAAGTGCCGCCCAGTGTGCCAATCCCGCCATGGGACCACTGCGAGCTGGAAAAATTGGTCGGTTGTCCGGAAATGTCGGTGCGTGTGCCGTTGATGTCGGCAAAGCCAATCAAACCATCAATTTCGGTATTGATTTGCGACAGGGTTGGGCCCGCGCCCGCGTAGACAAAGCCATTGGCAAAGGAATGGCCGATATAGGGTACGAGAGATATCTGGTGCTTAATTTCGGTTTCAAACGAATGCACCACGGCATTGCCGGTAAAGGCCGTGGTGCCGAAAGCACCGTACTGGGGAATCAGAAAGTTTTTGGTGGTAGAACTGGTCGATAAATAGGTGTACGAAAATTTAGCCCCCCACAGCCATTGGCTGTTGTCGAAGTGCTGGAAGTAGCCCAGTTGCAGCGCCGGGGAAAGTGACGACTGGGAATCCATGCTCAGATCAACCGCTGGCCCGCCCGCAGACCCTGACGCGAGCAGGGCGCCACTGGTGGTGTCGTAGGTGTCGGAAATGCCGGTGGCCTGGATGTCCTGATCATTAAAATCCACTGAATTGGCGCTGGCGCCAAAGCCGATATACAGGGCGGAATCCGGCATCTTGGATGCGGCTAACGACTCGGCACTCGCATTGCTGCTCGACACGGCGAGCAGTGCGCAACCCAGCGCCAATAGGCTGCGGCGCAATTGAACGGGCAGTCCTGCGGATGTTGGTCTCGGCATAATGTTTTTACTCAGTTGGGGCTAGGAGTCTAAGTCGATGGCCTGAGCGGCGATCAACTCAGCGGGGCGGCTGGCTGGCCATTGGAGCAAGTACGGCTGTTGGGCCGCGATCAATAATGGCGGTTGATCTGTACGGGCCGGCACACTAGAGCAGCAGCGTTGCGCTATCGGGCAAGTGGTTGGCAGATCAATAGCGCGATAAACCTGTGCCGGGCCAAGTTGACCCTAGCAGTGGGCCGCGCATCCAGCCAGTCAGACAAAAGTACTAGCGTACTAGTGGCAGTCAGTGCCTGCGCCGGATGCAGGCACTGTCGGCGGGCGCCGGCTTAACGGGCGAGCAAGCGGATGATGGCCGGATAGCTGTTGGGCAGCAGGCGTGACAACCAGTGCAGGGTGCTGGATTTGTTGCCGGTGAGAATCCGCCGTTTGCCACTGAGCACGCCCTGGATGATGTCGGCGGCGCATTCTGCCGGCGGGGTGATCAGCATTTTATCGCCCAGCTTGCCGAAGATAGATTCTTCCTTGCCGGCCGCTTGGACCATGCGTGCGGCCTTCTCGATGTTGGTTTTGATCCCGCCGGGATGCACGCACACCGCCCGTACTCCGCTGCCTTCCAGCTCGGTCCAGAGGCATTCGGTAAAGCCACGCACACCGAACTTGGAGATGTTGTAGGCGCCTTGCAAGGGGAAACCCACCAGGCCAAACACGCTGGAGATGTTGACGATGCAGCCATCCCGTTGCGCCAGCATCATCGGCAGGAAGGCCTTGGTACCGTAGATCACGCCCCACAGGTTGATGCCGATCTGCCACTCGAATTCTTCGATGCTGGTGTGGGCGATGGTGCCGACCAGGGCAGCGCCGGCGTTGTTGATCAGCAGGTGCGCGGTGCCAAAATCGCGCTGCACTTCTTGCGCATGGGCAAACACCGCCTCGCGTGACGACACGTCGACGCTGTAGCCGCGCGCCTCGCAGCCGGCGGCCAGCATGGCCAGGGTTTCATCCAGCCCCACTCGGTTAACGTCCGACAGCGCCAGACGGGCGCCGGCCGCGGCAAACTGCAGCGCCAGTGCCCGGCCAATCCCTGAGCCTGCGCCGGTAATGACCACCACGCGATTACGAAATTCACTGCCACTCATTGTTATTCTCCTGGTTGCTTGTGCCGAGGTTTGCGGATTTGACTGGCTGAAGTTATACCCGATCAGGCGTTGAGGCGGGTGGCGTGGCTGGCACGGATCAGGTCTGCGGTCTTCTCGGCGATCATCATCGAGGGGGCGTTGGTATTGCCACCGATCAGGGTTGGCATGATCGAGGCGTCCACCACCCGCAAGCCTTGCAGGCCGTGCACGCGCAACTCGGCATCGACCACTGCCAGCGGGCCCTGGCCCATCATGCAGGTGCCCACCGGGTGGTAAACCGTATCGCTGCGCTCGCGCAGGATCTGCCGAATTTGCTCGTCGCTGCGCACGTTTTCTGTGTGCAACTCGGCATGCCGCTGCTCGGCTAAGGCCGGGGCATCCATGATCTGGCGGGTCAGCTTGAAGCCTTTAACCATGGCTTCGAGGTCGTCCGGTTCGCCGAGAAAGTTCGGGTCGATCAATGGCGAATCTTCCGGGTTGGCGCTGCGCAGTTTCACCGTGCCGCGACTCTTTGGCCGTAGCAGGCACACGTGGCAGGAGTAGCCGTGGCCCAGGCGCAGGGTGCGGGCGTGGTTTTCCACCAGGGCGGTGGCGAAGTGCAGTTGCACGTCCGGTGCCGGCAGGGCCGGATCGGTCTTGAGAAAGGCGCCGCCCTCGGCGACGTTGCTGGTCAGCATGCCGCGTCGGCCGTTCAGATAGCGCCAAAATTCCTTGAGCATGCGCAGGCTGCCGCGCAGCGACAGGCCGAACAAGTCGTGGCTCTTGGCCCGATAAATAAACACAAAGTCCGGGTGATCCTGCAGGTTCTGGCCGACGCCGGGCAGGTGCAGCACTGGCTCGATGCCGACCTGGCGCAGCTGGGCGCTGTCGCCCACTCCCGAGAGCAGCAGCAGTTGCGGCGACTGAAAGGCGCCGGCGCTGAGCAGCACTTCATGGCGGGCGCGAACCTGGAGAATCTGCCCGTCTTTACCGTACTCCACGCCCGTGGCGCGCTTGTCTTCGAACAACACCCGGCGCGCGGCGGCGCCAGTGATCACCTGGAGGTTGGGCCGGTGCAGGTGCGGCTGCAGGTAGGCGCGCGCCGCGCTGCAACGCTCGCCGTTGATCTGGGTGACCTGATAGATGCCGGCGCCTTCCTGTTGAGCGCCGTTAAAGTCGCGAATCAGTGGGAAGCCGGCTTGTTTGGCGGCGTCCACAAAGTGTTGCTGAAAGGGGTTGTCGGTGCGCAGTTCGGCCACGTTGAGCGGCCCGCCCTGACCGTGGAAGCGGTCACGCAGGGTCTGATTGTTTTCCGAACGGATGAAGTAGGGCAGCACCTCGTCATAGGACCAACCCAGGTTGCCCAGCGCCGCCCAGTGGTCGTAGTCCCAGCGATGGCCACGGATATACACCATGGCATTCAGGCCGCTGGAACCGCCGAGCATCTTGCCCCGTGGCTGATAGCCAATCCGCCCATTCAGCCCCGGCTGCGGCACTGTCTCCAGGGCCCAGTTGTTCAGGCGGGTCGGCATCATCGCCACCATGCCCATGGGCACCTTGACTACCTGACTGTCGCCGGTGCCGCCGGCTTCGAGCAGGCAGACACTGATGTGCGGGTCTTCGCTCAGGCGCGCGGCCAGCACGCAACCGGCGGAACCGCCGCCCACAATCACATAATCGAACTCAGGCATGGAGAGGTTTTCCTCGGGTGGATGGGGAGTCTTTGCAGCATAGGATTTAAATGCCGATCGCCAAGCGTGTTTCTGTGCGGCAAGCCCGCACAGCATCGCGGCTAAAGCCCCTCCTACCAGAGCGGGCTGCGGCAGTGGGTAATATTTGCCGGTGCTTGCACGAATGTTTCGCGGTGCCCTTTGTTACCAAAAGCCGCTCCTACCGGGGCTGGCCAGTCGATGGAATTGCTGCAGGTGCCGGGCTTTTGTAGGAGCGGATTTATCCGCGATGGGCCGCAGCAGGCAACAGCAATATCAAGACTGACGGCCTCTTACGAAAGGCTGTCTGCACGCTTAACAGGAGCATAGTGTGGTCAGTTTTGTAGGGTGGGCTTTAGCCCACCAGCGCTGGATAAGAGCCAAGGTGGGCTAAAGCCCACCCTACGTTTTGCATTCAGCAGGTAACTGCTGCAGAACCTAATCAATCTGTTCTCACGCCACACTGGGCTGTGCGTCCAACAGCTCGGCGGGCTGCGGTTGGCTGGCGCAGGTGACGAACTCGTAGTCCTCATCGCGCACTCGCCGAGTCTGCAACCAAAAGCGCCAGGTGGCGCCCGGCCAGATCAGTACGTTCTTGCCACCGGCCTGCTGATACCAGCTGCTGCAGCCGGATGACCAGGCGGTGCCGACAAACCTGGCCTGCAGTTTCTGGTTGAACTCGCGCTGCACCTGCGGCTTCACATCCAGGTAGTCGGCGCCTTTCTCCTGCAGGCGCTTGAGGCACTGCAAGACGTAATGCACCTGGGCTTCGATCATAAAGATGATTGAGTTGTGACCCAGGCCGGTATTCGGGCCGACCAGTTGGTAGAGGTTCGGAAAGCCGGTCACAGTGGTGCCGTAATAGGCTTCGGCGGACTCTTGCCAGTCCTGCATCAGGTCGTGGCCGGGCAGGCCTGTGCAGGGGAAATCCTTCATGTAAATCCGCGGGTCGGTGACGAAACCGGTGCCGAGGATGATGCAATCGGCCGGCAGCTCGCGGCCATCGCGCAGCACCACCGAGTGTTCGCGCAGCTCTTTAATGCCCTCGCTGATCAACTCGACGTTGTCGCGGTTAAACATCGGCAGCCACTTGTTGGAAATCAGGATGCGTTTGCAGCCGATCAAATAGTTCGGCGTCAATGCCTTGGCCAGCGCCGGGTTCTTGACCTTGGTGGTGATAAACAGCTCGGCCAGTTTTTGCAAAACCCCCGCCAGGCGTGGCGCGAACAGCGGCCAAACCCGCGACTCGTTGCTCCAGTACAGGCGGGCGCGGTGCAGGAAACGGGTGAAGGGCAGGCGGGCAAACAGGCCTTTCTCCCAGTCGGCGTAGCTGCGCTCATCCCGCGGGATTACCCAGGCCGGGGTGCGCTGCAGAATATTCAGCTTGGCCACCTTGGCGGCGATTTCCGGTGCGTACTGGATGGCGCTGCCGCCGGTGCCGATCGAGACTACCTGCTTGCCGGTCAGGTCGTAGTCATGGTCCCAGTGCGCCGAGTGGAAGAGCTTGCCCTTGAAGTTTTCCTGCCCGGGCAGTTTCGGAATCGACGGCACATGCAACGGGCCCGAGGCCAGCACTACATGGCGGGCGACAAACTGCTCGCCGGCGCTGGTATCCACCGTCCACAGCGCCTTGGCCGGATCGAAGTGCATGCCGCAGACTTCGCGCTTGAAACGCACGAAAGGGCGGATGCCGAATTTTGCCGTGGTATCCAGAATGTACTGCTGGATCTCCTGCCAGCCGGCGTAACGCTTGCTCCAGTCGCTTTTTGGCGCGAAGGAGAACGAGTACATGTGCGACTGCACATCGCAGGCCGCGCCCGGGTAGCTGTTCTCGCGCCAGGTGCCGCCGACTTCCTCGGCTTTTTCCAGAATCACGAAGTTGTCGTTGCCGGCTTCGCGCAACTTGATGGCCATGCCCAGGCCGCCAAAGCCTGAACCTATGATGAGCACATCGACAGTCTTGGGATTGCTTGCGGCTTGCGCTGAGTTGTTCATAGGCACCTGGGCAGGATAAGTTTCAACCTGGTCAGTCTAGGTGTGGCTGGCGGGTGTCGATATGCTAGGGTTGGGTATAAATTGACAATTTCGGCAAGATAATAAAATCAATATGGCCAGTCACCCGATCCTCGGACTCATCTACATCATCAACAGCCTGCGCAAGCAGGGGGTGGACACCCGCGCGTTATTGCAGCGCCATGGCCTGGACCTTGACCATCTGGCCCTTGATGCCCGTATCGACCGCAGCCTGGAACTGCGGCTGCTCTGCGAGCTGGCCCAGGAACTGCGCGAGCCCAGCATCGGCTTGAGCATCGGCAATGGTTTTGGCTTTGCCGGCTATGGCCCGTTCAGCCTGCTGCTGCTGACCTGCGACACGGCTCAGGAGGTGATCCATTGCGGCTTGCGCTATCAACAACTGACCTACCTGTTCAGTGAACTGAGCTTCCAGGCCGGGGATAAAATCAGTGCGCTGACGCTCAGCACCCTGCCGCTGGCCGAGCCGGCGCGGCGGCTGATGATCGACATGCAGATGGCCGGCATCTACAAGATGATCCGCGACATTCAAACCAACTTGAACATGGACCTGTATGCCATTCAGGTCGACCTGCCGTATCCCAAGCCAGCCGAGGCCCAGCTGTATGAGCAGTTTTACGGCTGCCCGGTGCAGTTTGACGCCAGCCTCGCGCGGTTTTGGATGCGCAACGAACACCTGCAGCTACGCCTGCCCAGTGGCGATCGCAGCGCCAATGCGCTCTACCGCCGGCAGTGCGACCAACTGCTACTGGGCCTGCAGCAGGAGCAGGCCAGCGGTAACTCGGCCGATCAGGTGCGTGCGCATCTGAATCTGTTCACCGCCGGCTTTCCGGCGGCCCGCGAGGTGGCGGCGGCCCTGGGGTTTTCCGAGCGGACTTTGCGCCATCAGCTGCGCACTCAGGGCACCTCGTTCCGGCGCATCCTCGAAGAACTGCGCTTCGCGCGCGCGCGGCAATTGCTCGAAAGCAGCCAGCTGTCGGTAGAGGCCATCGCCGGGCAACTGGGTTATGCCGAGTCGGCGGCCTTTATTCACGCCTTCCAGCGCTGGTCGGGCTGCACCCCGGCGCTCTATCGCCGCCAGCAACAGCAGGGCCAGGTGCCGGCTGCGGAGTGAGCGCACCACTCACGCAAACTCGAGCACCTCATGCAGCGCTTTGCGTGGCTTTTGTTGCCAGTTGCCGGCAGCAGGGCGGGCGTTAATTGCACGAACCCAGCGAGATGCCGTTGGATCTGCGTTTAGGGGGGCGGCCTTTCGCGAGAGCGTGGACGCCCCGCCTTTCAGGCCGCGGTATCAGTCAGTGGCCTTTTCCGTGGTGCTTGTGATGACGCTGCCAACCGTCCCAGTGGTGATAACCGCCATCGTAGTAATAGTAACGATGATGACCATGACCGTAACCTGGGTCGTAATAGATACAGCCAGCGGTTATGGCGATGAAAGCTGCAAGGGCGAGTGTAGAAATGTGCTTTAGCATGGATTTCTCCAAAACTAAGTGGGCTCACTGTATTCGACCGTCAACCAGTGAAATGGTTGAATGGGGCGGCCTGTTGCTGCGTCGACCGAGGCAGACGAGGCGGCGGATGGACATGCTCAAAGGGAGTCAGTAACGTGCCGCCAGCGCATGTCGTTGTTCTCCCCGGGTATGTCGAATTGCAAAATTCGACACTCGGCTGATCAAGGCGTTAGTCATGTACAAGGAAGGTTGGCAGATACCAGTGGCTGAAAATATAACGCCGCCTGTGTCGTGTATTTATAATTAAGCTTATATGGACTACTGCATGCTTTTTACCGAAGTGGCACTGCTTGATGAACTGCTGGAGCGTTATGCTTCTGTACTGGGTGATGATTTAACTGCTTATCGAAATCACACTTATCGGGTTATGAATTTTTGTTCGGCACTTTCCGCCAATAACACTCCCGAACAGCTTCAGAAAATGGCTATAGCCGCTGCCTTTCATGATATGGGCATCTGGACTGATCGCACGTTTGACTATCTGGAACCTTCTGAAAAACTTGCTAAAGCCTATCTGGCTCAGAGCGGTAATGAAGATTTGACCCCTGAGGTAGTGGCTATGATATCGGCACATCATAAAATCACCGCCTACCAGGCAGGTCCTGATTCCCTTGTTGAGTCCTTCCGCAAAGCGGACTGGATCGATGTATCAAAGGGGCTGATAACTTTTGGACTTCCGCGCACATTGGTACGTGAAGTGCTGTGTGCATTTCCCAACGCGGGCTTTCACAAGCGTCTAGTCCAGCTCTCCTTTAAGCGGCTGCTAACTCACCCCTTTAGCCCGCTGCCCATGATGCGTCTATGAAATCAGCGGCTTGGCTTTAAGCGCCGCTACCGCTGGCCAGCGGTTGCAATCGCTCTTAACCGGCAAGCCATGGCTGGCAACTGCCGGCTAGACGCGGCTCATGGACATGGCCACAGGGAATCAGTAACGTGCCGGCAGCGCATGTGGTTTTTCTCCCCGCTTTATGTCGAATTACAAAATCCTACATTCAAGCTGATCAAGGAGTTAGTCATGTGCAAGGAGCGTTAATAGGCACAAATGGCTGAAGATGTTATGCCGTGTGTGTCGTCTACTTATGGTTAGGCTGCAAAGCCAAGGAATTGTGCAAATGGAGCGAAGTTATTTTTTAACACTGTGCCTGTTAATTCTTCACCAGATTGATGCTGCTTTTTGGCGCGAGTGGGAGATGTTTTATCTACCTGGGGGTGTCCAGTTTTATCTGGTATTTAATATCCTGATCATTCCGGTCGTACTGCTTGGCTATAAGCACGTAGTTCAGTCTGACGCAAAGGCTATTGTTTTCGCTAAACTCTGCGCGTCGCTTGGGGTGCTAACATTTGTAATTCATTCCGGCTTTGCTTTGGCAGGCTTTGAGCAGTTTCATTTACCATTATCAATGGCCATAATTTTACTCTGTTTGCTAAGCTCGCTTTGGCAGTTCACCGAGATACGAAAATTTACCAAGCGTCCCATTGCAGCCTAACAAACGGTCGAAATCGTTCGTTTCGCTCTCTGAGCCTGCGTGCCGCGGCCCCTTAATCTAGGCGTTAGGCACTCATGCCATCTTGTTTTTGCGGAGAATAAAATATGCCAAGCATAGTCGCATGGACCTTGTTCATCTTGGGCGTCGCCCATGTTCCATTCGGTATTATCAAGTTCAGAACATCATTCGGCGAAGCCGTAAGTGCTGGCTTCGTTAATCAGTTCAAAATGCATGAGGCTCGACGTACTGCACTTTGGTTTACCATTTTGGGGCCGCTTTTAATGCTCGCGGGGCACACTGCCATTTATGCTGTAGACGTTGGTGACCTCGCGCTACTCAAAATCGTTGGGATCTACGTGTTCGCCACTTCAATTATTTGCGTCATTGCGGTTCCAAAGTCAGGGTTCTGGGCAACGCTCTTGGTCTCTCCGCTGCTCATCGCGGCGGGATATGGCTTGCTTCCTTAACGCGCATCGAGGCCTAACAAACGGTTCAAGCCGTCCGCTGCGCTCACTCGGGACGAGCTAACGTCAGGCCCTTAGCCAAACCTTATGCACTAAGAGCGCGTGACAGGCTCTTGTTAAATATTTTAAGCTGGTGTTATTCGAGAATTTACAAGCTGAGTAGAAAGTATGAATCGTCGTAAAAAGATAAGTCAGTTATTAAAGGCTCATGCCAAAAAGGCCAGTGCCAAATTGGCGCCAAAAAGTAAGTCTAACTATATTAGTAAAGCTGATCGATTGAAATTGGCTGCTGAGCCCGCTCAAGACCCAATTATTTCTTCTGAGATTTGATCTGTATCTTAGGTGTCAAGGCGTCTCTATACAGCGACTGTTAAGGTGCTCTGTGCGGGTACGCATAACCAGGCGCTGAAATCGCTCATTTCATTCGCTGAAACGGCATGCTGCCGCCCCTTAGCTTAGTCGTTAGGCCGAGCCATCCAAAAAAAACGAGTGCACCATGAGAATAAATACACTTGAACAACTTCGTGCTATTTACCCGGAACCTAAAGAGCGAGCAGTAAAAAAACAGCTCTCCTTTCTCGACGCGCATTGCCAAAAATTCATCCAGCTTTCGCCGTTTGTCGTCGTCGCAAGCTGCAACTCAGTGCAAGCAATGGATGCCTCCCCAAGGGGCGGAGCGCCAGGTTTTATCAAGGCGCCTAATGAGAAAACACTACTTATTCCAGATGCGCCGGGAAATAACCGACTAGACACGCTCGAAAACATTATAGGGACAGGGACTATTGGCCTTATTTTCATCATTCCCGGCATTGATGAGACGTTACGTGTCAACGGCACCGCACATTTGTCGTGCGCAGAAGAACACATTCAGTTTTTCGCGAACGAGAAGCGCCGTCCCAAACTGGTAATTGAAGTTATGGTTGTCGAGGCGTATCTACACTGTGCCAAAGCGCTTATGCGTTCAGCACTCTGGGAGCCCGTCTCTCGTGTAAATCGATTGCTCCTGCCGACCATGGGGCAAATGATTAATAGTCAAATAGGCATAGAAACCGCACCCGAAACCCAAGAAGAAATGATTGCTCGGTATGCAGTCGATCTGTAGCCATAACACAGTTGAAACCACTGGCTTATTTGGTTTTAGGGCGGGTCTTGCCGTCCCTAAATATATTTGTTAAATGCACAAGAGATTTGCCTTTATGGAATGGAATCCGCTAGTCCCTGAGTTAGTCGTCAACAGCTACGCAGCTTCGAAAAAATTCTATATCGAAGTTTTCGGTTTCAGACTTCTGTTTGAACGGCTGGAAGATAACTTTGGTTACTTTGATATCAATGGTGCTCAGGTGATGTTGTTGCAAACGCCGGGCGCCGAGCTTTATCAGATTGACCGTCCGGGTCCGAACGGTAAGGGCCTGCACTTTCAGGTCGTGTTGGAGTCAATCGCCGAGTTGCTGGCCCGCTTGCAGGCTGCAAGCATTGTGCTGGCCTCGCCAATAACGGAAGAGTGGTATCGCGCCGCTGATATAGCACACGGCCAGCGGGAATTTTTCGTGGCCGATCCTGACGGCTATTTATATCGGTTCTTCGAATATATCGGCGAGCGTGCTGCCTGAGGCTTAATTGTTGGGCCCAGTCTGCAACCCCGCGCCATCCAACCCTGAGGTCACTATGAACGGAAATCTACTGCTGCTGCCTGTGCTTCTTCAGGTTGTTGTCACCTTGGCGGCCTACATTCTTTTGAGTCGTGCGAAGACCACAGCCGCCAAGGCGGGCCTGGTCGATGAGGCGCGCCGTGGCCTGCATGATGACGCCTGGCCGGATGCGGTGCGGCAAATCAACAACAACATCCGCAACCAGTTTGAGTTGCCGGTGCTCTTCTATGTGCTGGTGCTGTGTTTATGGGGCCTGGGTGCCACTGGGTGGTTTGTGCAAGCTGTGGCGTGGCTGTTCGCACTGAGTCGCGTGCTGCATCTGTATGTCCATGCCGGATCAAACTACGTCCCCCTGCGCCGCAGGGTATTTATGTTTGGATTTTTAATGGTGGTGATTTTGTTGGGCGCGGTGGTCTTTGCGTTGCTATCAACTTAGCGTCGTCAAGGTTGGGTTTAAGCTTTTGCTTGCCTTCGTTGCAGTGAATAAATTCTATCTGTACCCGTTATAGGTCCTGACCGACTCTCTAGGGTGGCTTCAGCCACCGTCCCTGAGTACCCAATATTGGTGGGCTAAAGCCCACCCTACGCAAAGCCCCCACACCGATAACTCAGCCTTCCGCTCGGCACGAGTCATGCGCCGGTTTAACCCGGCGGTTTTGCGCTTTTGTGGCCAACCGCGACCGCACTCCTGGTGAGTGCTGGCTGCGCCGTATCTAGCTGATCCACCGCGAAATTTACGTTTTCTTTACGCGGTCCCAAGCCTCTGGCAATCGAACCTTTACGCCACTTGCTCTGAGAATGAATCCACGCGCTATCCAAGCGTAATTCGGAGCAGATCACAGATGAGCATTCTCGATGGGTTGTCCCTAGGCTTGGCCGCGGGACTTTTTATCTATTTGTTGGTCGCGCTGCTGCGCGCCGATCGTAGCTAGGAGGCGCCATGCAAGTTCAAGATTACTGGCTAATGCTGGCCTTTTTCATCCTGGTGCTGGCGCCAGCACCCTTCCTCGGACGCTACCTGTATCGGGTGATGGAAGGGCAGAAGAACCTGCTCAGCCCGCTGCTGCAGCCGGTCGAGCGGCTTTGTTATCGCCTCTCGGGGGTAGATGAACGCGCCGAGCAAAACTGGAAAACCTATACCCTGGCCTTGTTGGCCTTTACTGCCGTCAGCCTGCTGGTGCTGTTCAGCATTCTGATCATGCAAGGCAGCTTGCCGCTTAATCCGCAGCAGCTACCGGGCATGGAATGGACGCTGGCGTTCAACACTGCGGTGAGTTTTGTCACCAACACCAACTGGCAGGCTTACAGCGGTGAAGCATCGCTGAGCTATTTCAGCCAGATGATTGGTCTGACGGTGCAAAACTTCGTCAGCCCGGCGGTTGGCTTAGCGGTGCTGGTGGTGTTCTGCCGGGGTATCTCGCGCAAGTCCACCCACAACCTGGGTAACTTCTGGGTCGACCTGACCCGCGCCACCCTCTACGGCCTGCTGCCGTTCTGCCTGGTTCTGGCGTTGTTGCTGGTCTGGCAGGGTGTGCCGCAAACCTTTATCGATTACGCCCACGCCCTGACGCTGCAAGGCGCCGACCAGACCATTCCACTCGGGCCGGCCGCCAGCCAGATCGCCATCAAGCAATTGGGCACCAACGGTGGCGGTTTCTTCGGCGTCAACTCGGCGCACCCGTTCGAGAACCCGACCGCCTGGAGCAATCTGTTCGAAGTGGCTTCGATCATTCTGATTCCGGTGGCGTTGCTGTTCACCTTCGGTCACTACGTCAAGGACCTGCGCCAGAGCCGCGCGCTGCTGGCCAGCATGTTGATTCTGTTTGTGCTCGGCCTGGGTGTGACTACTTACTCCGAGTTGCAGCCTAACCCGGCATTCAGCGCCTTGCCGATTGAGCAAGTGGGTTCGCTGGAAGGTAAGGAAAGCCGCTTCGGTACTGTTGCCTCCAGCCTCTGGGCAGTGACCACCACGGCCGCTTCCAATGGCTCGGTGAATGCCATGCACGACAGCTTCAGTCCGCTGGGTGGCATGGTGCCGATGTTCAACATGATGCTCGGTGAGGTGATCTTCGGCGGCGTCGGTGCGGGGCTGTACGGCATGTTGCTGTTCGTGCTGATTGCGGTGTTCCTGGCCGGTTTGATGATCGGCCGCACCCCGGAATACCTCGGCAAGAAGCTCGAGGCCCGTGAAGTACGACTGCTGGTCTTCACCCTGCTGGTGATGCCGGTCGGCGTCTTGGTGCTGGGTGCGTTGGCGGCCAGTCTGCCATTTGCCGCAGCCTCGGTGAGCAACCCAGGCGCCCACGGTTTCAGTCAGATTCTCTACAACTACACCTCGGGTGCAGCCAACAACGGTTCGGCCTTTGGTGGCTTCGGTGCTAATACGCCGTACCACAACCTGATGATTGGTCTGGCGATGCTGATTGGCCGCTTCGGTTACATCCTGCCGATTCTGGCGATTGCCGGCAGCCTGGCGGCGAAGAAGCGCGCGCCGATTGGCAGCAACAGTTTCCCCACTCACGGCCCGCTGTTTGTCACCTTGCTGACCCTGACCATTTTGCTGATCGGCGGTTTGACCTTCCTGCCGGCACTGGCCCTCGGCCCGGTCGCCGAACACCTTGGCTCGTTGGCTCAATAAGGACATGCACATGAATGCGCAGACTCAGGCGTTGATTAACGCCAAGCACCACTCTAAACAACAGGCCAAAACCAGCCTGGCGGCGCTGTGGCAGCCGGCGCTGAAACAGGCCTTCGTCAAGCTCGATCCACGCCAGCTGGTGCGCTCGCCGGTGATGCTGGTGGTCGAGCTGACGGCCGTGGTCACGACCTTGCTGTGCTTTGTTCCTGCTTCTCAAACAAGCGCTGGACAGGTATCCACTGGCCTGGCGGTGCAAATCGCCCTCTGGCTGTGGTTCACCGTGCTGTTTGCCAACTTTGCCGAAGCCCTGGCGGAGGGCCGTGGCAAGGCCCGCGCCGACAGCCTCAAGGCTGGCAGTCAGGGCCTGAGCGCACGCAAGCAAATCAGTCCGGGCAAGTACCAGACCGTGGCGGCCAGCAGCCTGCGCCGTGGCGACCTAGTGCGGGTTGAGTGTGGCGAACAGATTCCCGGTGACGGTGAGGTGATCGAAGGTATAGCCGCGGTCAACGAAGCGGCGATTACCGGTGAATCGGCTCCGGTGATTCGTGAATCCGGTGGTGACCGCTCTGCGGTCACCGGCAACACAGGGGTGGTCTCGGACTGGTTGCTGGTGCAGATCACCGCCAACCCTGGCGAGTCGACCCTGGACCGGATGATCGCCCTGGTGGAAGGCGCCAAACGGCAGAAAACCCCTAACGAGGTGGCGCTGGATATCCTGCTGATCGGCCTGACGCTGATCTTCCTGTTGGTGGTCGCGACCCTGCAGCCGTTCGCCCGTTACGCCGGTGGCGACCTGCCGCTGGTGTACCTGGTGGCGCTGTTGGTCACGCTGATTCCGACCACCATCGGTGGCCTGTTGTCGGCCATCGGCATCGCCGGCATGGACCGCCTGGTGCGGCTGAACGTGATCGCCAAGTCGGGCCGGGCAGTAGAGGCGGCCGGTGACGTGCATGTGTTGCTGCTGGATAAAACCGGCACCATCACCTTCGGCAACCGCCGTTGCAGCGCGATGATCAAGGCACCGGGCGTGTCCACCACCGACCTGGCGCAAGCGGCGTTGCTGGCATCCTTGGCCGATGACACGGCTGAGGGCAAGTCGATTGTCGAGTACCTGCGCGGCCTGCATCCGATGCAAGAGCCTGCGCGTGATGCGATCAAGGTGATTCCCTTCACCGCCGAAACCCGTTTATCCGGGGCCGACTGGGATGGTCATATCTACCGCAAAGGCGCCGTCGATTCGGTACTCAACTACCTCAATTTGAGCCGCGCCGAAGTGCCGCCAGCCCTGGCCCGTGAAGTCGAGAAAATCGCCCAGAGCGGTGGTACTCCGCTGCTGGTAGCTGGCGACGGTCAGTTGCTCGGCGCCATCCACCTCAAAGACGTGGTTAAACCGGGCATTCGCGAGCGTTTCGCTGAGCTGCGGGCCATGGGCATTCGTACCGTTATGGTGACCGGCGACAACCCGCTGACCGCCGCCGCGATCGCTGCCGAAGCCGGTGTCGATGACTTTATTGCCGAAGCCACCCCGGAGCGCAAACTGCAGCGCATCCGCACCGAACAGGCCGAAGGCAAGATGGTTGCCATGTGCGGTGATGGTGCCAACGACGCACCGGCGCTGGCCCAGGCCGACGTTGGTATGGCGATGAACGATGGCACCCAGGCCGCCCGCGAGGCCGCCAACCTGGTCGACCTGGACAGCGACCCAACCAAGCTGCTCGACGTGGTGCAGGTCGGCAAGGAATTGCTGGTGACCCGTGGCGCGCTGACCACCTTCTCGGTGGCCAACGACATCGCCAAGTACTTCGCCATCCTGCCGGCGCTGTTTGCCGGGATTTATCCGCAGCTTGGCGTGCTCAATCTGATGCGCCTGCACAGCCCGCAGAGCGCGATTCTCTCGGCGATCGTGTTTAACGCGCTGATCATCGTCGCGCTGATCCCGCTGGCCCTGCGCGGGGTACGGGTGCAGGCGCTGGATGCGGCCAGTTTGTTGCGACGCAACCTGCTGATCTACGGCCTGGGCGGCATCATCGCGCCCTTTATCGGGATCAAGCTGATTGACCTGCTGCTGGTGGCGATTGGCTTGGTGTAATCAGCCAGTCGATCCATGTTGCGCAACGGTGGACAAGCTCAGGCTTGTCCACCCAACGATGAAATTCGGAGAATGATCATGCTTAAACAACTTCGTCCCGCCGTGAGTCTGTTGGCCCTGCTGACACTGGTTACCGGGGTGGTGTATCCGCTGACAGTCACCGGCATTGCCCAGGTGGTGTTCCCGGCGCAAGCCAACGGCAGCCTGGTCAAGGATGGCAAGGGTGAGGTGCGCGGCAGTGCGTTGCTGGCGCAGTCCTTTAGTGGCGCCGAGTGGTTCCAGTCGCGGCCATCGGCAGTGGCTTTCGCCACAGTCGCCAGCGGTGCCAGCAACCTGGCGCCGAGCAACCCGGCATTGGCCGAACGTATCGCCACCGATGCCGCGCAGCTCAGCGTTGCCGGCCAGGGCGCGGTGCCAATGGCGCTGCTGACCACCTCCGGCAGCGGCCTCGATCCGCACTTGCCGCCGGCTGCTGCGCGTTATCAGATTGCCCGTATCGCCGCCGCTCGTGGCGTACCCGTGGAGTCGCTGGAGCGGCTGCTGGTGCAACACACCGAGAAACCCATGGTGGGCCCAGCGGTGGTCAATGTGCTGGCTCTAAACCTGGCCCTGGCCGACAATCGCCCCCTGGTTAACCCTGAGTAAATCCCATGAGTGATGCCGTACGCGCCGATGCTCTGCTGGCCGAGATGCCCAAGGATGGGCGGGGCCGGCTGAAAGTTTTTCTCGGTGCGGCGCCCGGCGTCGGCAAGACCTTTGCCATGCTGCAAGCCGCCCAGACGCAGCTGGCCCAAGGTGTCGACCTGCGCGCCGGGGTGGTGGAAACCCATGGTCGGGCCGAGACCGAGGCGCTGTTGGTCGGCGTGCCGCAGCAACCGCAGCGCAACCTCAAGTACCGCGACGTGGCCCTGACCGAGATGGACCTGGACGGCATTCTGGCCAAGCCGCCCAAGCTGTTGCTGGTCGATGAACTGGCCCACAGCAACGTGCCCGGTAGCCGTCACAGCAAGCGCTGGCAGGACGTGCGCGAACTGCTGGAAGCCGGCATCGACATCTACACCACGGTCAACGTCCAGCACCTGGAAAGCCTCAACGATCAGGTCCGTGACATCACCGGCGTGCAGGTGCGCGAGACGGTGCCGGATTGGGTGCTGCAAGAAGCCGATGAAATCCTGCTGATCGACCTGCCGCCGCGTGAATTGCTCGAGCGGCTGCGCGACGGCAAGGTCTATGTGCCGGAGCAGGCGCGGGCGGCCATCGATGCATTTTTCTCGCAGACCAACCTCACCGCGTTGCGTGAGCTGGCCATGCAAACGGCGGCGGCGCGGGTGGATGCCGACCTTAACCGGCGCTATCGCCTGCAAGGTCAGGCTGCGCCGACCCTGCGCGGGCGCTTGTTGGTCGGCATCGATGCCTGCGAGCAAGCCGAACGGCTGGTGCGGCATGCCAGCCGGGTGGCCGAGCGCCGGCATTTGCCCTGGTCGGTGGTACATGTGGACACCGGTGGCGAGCGCGATGAACGCCGCCTGGCCTGTCTGCAGGCCGCGCAACAACTGGCCGAGCGCCTGGGTGGCGAGGTGGTCAGTTTGCGTGCCGGCGAAGTCGCCCAGACTCTGATTGAGCATGCCCGCGAGCGCCGCGCCAGCCTGATTCTGGTTGGCCGTAGCCGTCAGCGGCTGACTCGGCGCTGGTTTGGTCGCGGTCTGGCCGAGCGCTTATTGGCCCGTGGTCAGGGGTTGGAAATCAGCGTGCTGGACAGCGCTAATGAGGTGCTGCCGGCGCCGCGCCGGGCCGAGGCACCGCTGGTGTGGCGCGACTATGGGTTGGCATTGGTGGCAGCGCTGGTAGCCACCGGGGTGTCGCTGGGGGTGTCGCGGTTTTTGGAACTGCCCAATATCTCCATGGTGTTTCTCGCCGCCGTGCTGTTGGTGGCAGTGCGCAGCAGCCTGGGGCCGGCGCTGGCGTGCGCCGGGCTGTCGTTTCTGGCCTATGACTTTCTGTTTATTCCACCGATCTGGTCGTTAACCATCGAACGTCAGCAGGATGTGCTGACGCTGCTGTTCTTTCTGCTGATGGCCTGGCTGACCGGCAATCTGGCCAGTCGCCAGCGCCGCCAACTGGAGGCGCTACGCCAGACCCAGGCGGAAACCACCGCCTTGCTGGAACTGTCGCGCAAGCTGACTGCCGCCACCGATCGGCAGGCGGTATTGGCCGCCGCGCTGCAACAATTCGGTCAATGGCACGAACTGGAAATCAGTCTGTTGGCGCGCAGCAGCGATGGCCTGTGGCAGGTTGATGCCGGGGTGCAACGGCTGCTGGTCGAGCAAGAGCGCGCCGCCGCCGACTGGGCCTGGCAGCACGAACAGCCGGCCGGTTTAGGCACCGATACGCTGCCGGGCGGGCGCTGGTGGTGGTGGCCGTTGTCGGGTGAAGAGGGGCCCTTGGCGCTGCTCGGCGTCAGTCCCAAAGACGGCCGGCCATTACCGCCCGAACAGCGTCGTTTGATCGCCGCCCTGGCGCAACCCTTGGCGCAGGCGCTGGAGCGCGCCCAACTGGCGCAAGATCTGGAGGCCGCGCGCCTGCACGGGCAGACCGAAGAGTTACGCAGCGCCTTGCTGGCCTCGGTGTCCCATGACTTGCGCACCCCGCTGACGGCCATGCGCGGCTCCATCGACAGCCTGCTGACCCTCGGTGAAAGCATCTCCCTGAGTGACCGCCGCGAGTTGCTGCAAGGCACCAGCGATGAGGCCGAGCGCCTCGACCGCTATATCCAGAACCTGCTCGACATGACCCGCCTGGGCCACGGCGGCCTGGCCTTGGCGCGCGATTGGGTGGCGCCCGGCGATATAGTCGCCAGTGCCGTGCAGCGGTTACGTCCGGTGCTGGCCGATCTGCAACTGGAGGTGCAATTGCCGGCGCAACTGCCGCTGCTCTACGTGCATGCGGCGCTGATCGAACAGGCACTGATTAATGTGCTGGAAAACGCCGCGCGCTTCTCGCCCGTTCAGGGCCGCTTGCGCATCGCCGTCGAGACCGATGCCAAGGAACTGCGCTTCGCCGTCAGCGATCAGGGCCCGGGCATTCCGCTGCATGAGCGCGAGAAGATTTTCGACATGTTCTACACCGCCGCCCGCGGCGACCGTGGCGGCCAGGGCACCGGCCTGGGGTTGGCGATTTGCCAAGGCATGGTCGGTGCCCACGGCGGGCGGGTGACTGTGGATGACGGCCTGGATGGCCGCGGTGCTACCCTGTGCCTGCACCTGCCGCTGCATCCCCAACCGCAGTTGGAAGAAGACGCGTAGGGTGGGCTTTAGCCCACCAATATTGCGCTGTTCAGGGCGGTGGGCTGAAGCCCACCCTACGGTTGATCGCTCCCGCATACCGCGCCAGAACCCTCATTATCGCTTTGACGAACGAGTGCAATGACCACTAATCAACCGACCATCCTGGTCATCGACGACGAAGCGCAGATCCGCAAGTTCCTGCGCATCAGCCTGGCGGCCCAAGGCTACAAAGTGCTAGAGGGCAGCAATGGCGGAGAGGGCTTGGCCCATGCCGCGCTGGCCAAGCCGGACTTGGTGGTACTCGACCTCGGCCTGCCGGACATGGACGGCCAGACGGTGCTGCGCGAACTGCGTGAATGGTCGCAGGTGCCGGTGCTGGTGCTCTCGGTGCGCTCCAGCGAGAGTGAAAAGGTGCTGGCCCTGGACGGCGGCGCCAATGATTACGTGACCAAACCCTTCGGTATTCAGGAGTTTCTCGCCCGGGTGCGGGTGTTGCTGCGCCAGGCCGGCAGCGGTGAACAACAGGCCGCCAGCGTCAGCAGCGGGCCGTTAACGGTGGATTTCGCCTATCGACGGGTGACCCTGGATGGGGCTGAAGTGGCGTTGACCCGCAAGGAGTACGAGGTACTGGCCACGCTCGCCCGCCACCTCGGCCGGGTACTGACCCAGCAACAACTGCTCAAAGACATCTGGGGCCCCAGCCATGGCGAAGACAGCCACTACCTGCGCGTGGTGGTCGGCCATCTACGCCAGAAACTCAGCGACGACCCGACCGCACCGCGCTTTATCGTCACCGAGGCCGGGGTTGGTTATCGGTTACTTGAGGTCTTAACCGCGAGTAGTTCTTCGAGCAGTTGAGTGATCTGTATCGGCTTGATCGCAGCAAGGTTGCCTGGATGTTTTCTGGTGGAAAATGCTTCGCAGTTTCCCACCTTACGCGATCTCAGGAATTTTGTAGGGTGGACAACGTTTACTTGTCCACCAGCTTCTGCGGCAGGCTGCACGGGGGAGGGCGTCCAGCCCGCGCTTACCATGGCGTGAATGATAGGGGCGCGCTGTTTCGCAAGTGTGCCAACCAGGGCCGTCGTACCTCGCCGGCCCTACGCATCGCGACCGGCAGCCCGTCCATGATGCTGCTGCGGTTGCCTTGATCAGGCGTGAGACGGGGTGATCAGGATCTTGCCCTGACGCTCGCTCGCGGCGGCGGCAGCGACGGCTTCTTTGATCTGCGTGACGTCATAGGTTGCCTGGATCGGCGTGCTGAGTTTGCCGGCGGCGATCAGCCCGGCCAGTTCGCTGAGTAGCGCAAACTGCTGGGGCTGCGGGGTGGTGCGAAACCAGCGTGCCAGCCAGAAGCCCTTGAGCGTCACGTCGCGGAACACCAGCTCGCGCGGGGACAGGCTGCACGGTTCACCGCTGAGCGCGCCGTAGTTCACCAGGCTGCTGCCTTCGGCCAGGCTGGCGGCGAGCCGCAAGGTGGCGGTGCCGCCAACGGCGTCGATGCCCAGCTTGATGGCCGCGCCACCGGTGGCGGCGTGCACGCGTTCGGCCAGGTCAGCACCGTCGACCAGCACCACGTCGCCACCTTGCGCTTGCACGCCGGCCACGGCCGATTCACGCCGCACGATGTTGACGGTCTTCAGGCCGCGCAGCTTGGCCAGTTGCACCACGTAGCTGCCCACGCCCGAGTTGGCGCCGTTCTGGATGACCCAGTCGCCTGGCTGCAGGCTGGCAAAGTCGCTGAGCAGCAGCGATGCCGTGGGCGGGTTCACCGTGAGCATGGCCAGTTGCTTGGGGTCGGCCTCGTTCGGCAGCGGGATCAGGCTCGCGGCAGGCACGACCAGATGGGTCGCCCAGGTGCCGGCACCGACGGGCAGCAGCACCGTCTGGCCCACGGCTGGGCCTTGGGTATCCGGCCCCAGCTCGATCACGCGGCCCACGCCTTCGCTGCCACCCACGGCCGGCAGCGGCGGGAGCATGCCGTATTGGCCGGTGAGCGTCAGCACGTCGCTGGGGTTAATGGGCGCGGCCAACACGGCCACCAGGGCTTGGCCCTGGAGCAACACGGGGCGGGCGAAGGGCACCGCTTCGATCACCGCTTGCGGCACCGGGCCGCGTTCGCTGTATTGGGCTTTGAGCATCATGGTCATGGGGGTTTCCTCTGTGGAGTCGTCGGCTTGGGCTGGCGATGAGTGCATCCTAGGGAAAACTCAATCAAGACGTAATCCACTGCATTCAGTAATATCTTTTGTCTTAATGACAATAATCGAATGCAGACGGAGGCAAGCCATGGACAAGCTGCGCGCCATGCAATACCTGCTCAAGGTCGCGGATACCCAGAGTTTCTCGCGTGCCGCCACGGCATTCGGCGTGCCGGCATCGTCCATCTCGCGGCGCATTGCCGACCTGGAGGCGCTACTGGGTGTGGAGTTGCTGCACCGTACGACACGCACGGTGCGACTCACCGAGATCGGTGCGCTCTACCTGGAACAGGTGCGTGCCGGCTTGGCCCAACTCAGCGATGCCGAAGAGTTGGTGGGGCAGCGCAGTAGCACGCCCAGCGGCACCCTGCGCATCAGCACCATGCCCGGCTATGGTCAGCTGCTGCTGATGCCCGCGCTGCAGGAGTTCGGTGAGCGCTACCCGGACATAGTGCTGGATGTGCACCTGAGCGACGCCCTGGTGGACCTCGGTCGCGACCAGATCGACATTGCCATCCGCGGCGGTCGCCAGCCGCAAGACCGCGTGGTGATGCGCAAGCTCGACCCCAACAACTTCGTCCTGGCGGCCTCGCCAGACTATCTGGCGCAAATGGGCACGCCGCGCACGCTGGACGACCTGCAAGGCCACCGCGCGCTCATGTATCGCGGCCCCAACACGGTGATCAAATGGCAGGGGCTGGACGACGGCGGTTGGCGCGAAATTCCCATCACGCCGGCCTTTATCAGCAACGACGGCGCCAGCCTGATCGCCATGGCTTGCAAACATCGTGGCCTGGTGTTGCTGTCGGAATGGGGCTTGCAGGGCTACCTGCGCCGTGGCGAACTGCTGCGAGTCACGCTCGACCAGCCGGTGTCGGTCAATCGCGGCGAGGAAGCGGGTATCTACCTGCTGTACCTGCAAACGCGCTACCAGATACCTAAGGTGCGAGTGGCCGTGGAGTTCTTGGTGCAGCGGCTGGGGGAGGGGATGCCGTAGGTTGTGCTGCTGCCGGTGGCGGAAGCGACAGCAGCCAGACCGGGATACCCGAACAATGCCAGCACAGCCAGGCAGCCTGGATATTCTCTGGTGGGAAACGCTTCGCGGTTTCCCACCCTACGCGGGCTTGAGAGCGATGTAGGGTGGGCAACGTTTACTTGTCCACCAGCTTCTATGGTTGGCCGCTACCGACCCTTTTGCTCTGTTAAGCGTGGGCGCCTGGGGCGCCGCGAGCGTGCTTCTTCTGCAGGATCATCGACGCTTCGTTGTAGGCCTTCTGGAAGGCGTCGCCGCCGATCCAAGCCACTGCCGTGTCTTCGTCTTCATCGTGGAAGATCCCCCGATAGGTGATCAGCAGGCCCATCATGAAGTCGGTCGCCGGGTCTTCCGCTTCCTCGGCGACCACCAGCTCCAACACCGGGTATTGCAGGAACACCAGGCACATCGCTAGCAGGCTGATGCCTTCGCCGAATTTCATCGCCTGAAACAGGTCGTCGAAGAGCGCCGGGTCGAAACCGTTCTCTTCGATGTCTTGGAAGTCGAAGGTGCTCAGATCGATTTCGACATCATCGAACGGCTCGTTGATCAGCGGATTGGCCAGCAGCGGGTGTACGACATTGACTTTGGCCTTGCCCGAACGGTTCTGCTTGGCCTTGGCTTTGGCCCGCTGGGCGCGTTTTTGCTGTTTATCTGGGGAGGCCATGGAGGCGAGTTCCTTGTCCGGTGCAGCCATATTCATGGCCCGGGATAATTGGGCGCACATTGTATGCAGTCTTGACGGCGTTCGTCGGCCAACGGGGACAGATTTATTTTTCCTGCTCTAAACGCCGGCTTTCGGCCAAAAGCAGTCACTCAGTCTGGCTTCAAAATAACTCTCGACTGGCCGAGACGCCTCGCACCCCTAGCGGTATACAGGCATCATGCCGCCATACTGTGTATCTATTCGAATAAGGATTTTCGCCCATGTCGCTACGTCACGCCCTGATCTTTCTCGTGCTCACTGGTTTCATGAGCACTGTCTACGCCAGTGTCGGTAAGGGTTTGGCTGTCGCTAATCAAGGAGACTTCAAGACTGCGCTGTCTGAATGGATGCCTCTGGCTGAGCAGGGCTATGCCGATGCGCAGTGCAATCTCGGGTGGATGTACGCCAGTGGCCAAGGCGTGCCTCAGGACTATAAGGCAGCGGTTAAGTGGTACCGCAAAGCTGCTGAGCAGGGCTATGCCGATGCGCAGATCAATCTCGGAGTGATGTACCACTACGGCCAAGGCGTTCCTCAGGACTATAAGGCAGCAGTTAAGTTGTACCGCAAAGCCGCTGAGCAGGGCTTAGCCACCGCGCAATACAATCTCGGGGTGATGTACGCCAGTGGCGAGGGCGTTCCTCAGGACGATAAGGAAGCGGTTAAGTGGTACCGCAAAGCTGCTGAGCAGGGCTTAGCCACTGCGCAGTTCACTCTCGGAGTGTTGTACCACTCCGGCCAAGACGTGCCTC
>C687J26845_10000030_pt1 | contig 92744 bp, 69 predicted proteins | sample RifCSPlowO2_12_FD_26845 | JGI IMG/M metagenome (IMG submission 26845)
GGGTAGCCATTTGCGCTTCTGTCAAGACTGTTATTTAATGTAAAAAAACATAAATCCTCCGTAAGTCGCGGATGCAGATAGGAAATCAGTCGTGCTAGGGCTCTTCAATAAGAAAGCGAACACGCTGCTGGGGATCGACATTAGTTCGACCTCGGTCAAGCTCCTTGAACTAAGTCGCTCAGGCAGCCGCTACAAGGTAGAGGCCTACGCTGTGGAGCCGCTGCCACCAAACGCAGTGGTCGAGAAAAACATTGCAGAGCTTGAGGGGGTGGGGCAGGCACTCGCTCGCGTGTTAGCTAAAGCCAAAACAGGCGTCAAGTTTGTCGCCGTTGCGGTCGCGGGCTCTGCTGTGATCACCAAAACTATCGAGATGGAAGCTGGTCTTTCTGACGATGAGTTGGAAAACCAACTCAAAGTTGAGGCTGATCAGTACATTCCTTATCCGCTTGAAGAAGTTGCGATTGATTTCGAAGCGCAAGGCCCATCTGCACGTAACCCTGAGCGGATAGAAGTTCTGTTGGCCGCCTGCCGCAAAGAAAACGTCGAAGTGCGCGAGGCTGCTTTAGCCTTGGCTGGCCTTACTGCAAAAGTCGTTGATGTTGAAGCCTATGCGCTTGAGCGGGCCTATGGTTTGTTGGTTTCGCAGCTAGGTAATGGTCAGGATGATTTGACCGTTGCCGTCGTCGATATCGGCGCGACCATGACCACGCTTAGCGTCTTGCATAACGGCAAAACCATCTATACCCGCGAACAGCTTTTTGGTGGCAAACAGCTTACCGAAGAAGTTCAGCGTCGCTACGGCTTGTCGGTTGAAGAAGCCGGTCTGGCCAAGAAGCAAGGTGGCCTGCCGGACGATTACGACAGCGAAGTGTTGCAGCCATTTAAAGAGGCTGTAGTGCAGCAAGTTTCGCGCTCGTTGCAGTTCTTTTTTGCTGCGGGTCAGTTTAATGATGTTGATTACATTCTTTTGGCTGGCGGCACCGCGTCTATTCCTGATTTGGATCGATTGATTCAGCAAAAAATAGGTACGCCGACACTGGTGGCCAATCCGTTTGCTGAAATGGCCTTGAGCAGCAAAGTTAATGCTGGTGCCTTGGCTAGCGATGCGCCAGCCTTGATGATCGCGTGCGGTTTGGCGATGAGGAGTTTCGACTAATGGCGCGGATTAACTTACTCCCATGGCGCGAGCAATTACGCGAGGAGCGCAAGCAGCGATTTCTTGTAACGCTCGCGGGCGTGTTGATTGTTGCTGCTGGTGTGGTGTTCCTCGGCGATCAGTATCTGAGCGGTGCAATTGAACAGCAAAGTGCACGCAATGACTTTGTGCGCAAAGAAATTGCTGTGCTGGATGCGCGAATCAAGGAAATTAGCGAGTTAAAAACCCGCCGCCAGCAGTTGCTGGAGCGGATGAAAATTATTCAGGATCTGCAAGGCAATCGACCAATCATTGGACGGGTTTTTGACCAGTTGGTGCGCACTCTGCCTGATGGTGTGTATTTCACTGGGTTAAAAATGACCGGAAAAAATATTGCCATTGTTGGTGCGTCTGAATCGAATAATCGGGTTTCAAGCTTGATGCGTAATCTCGAGAGCTCTGATTGGTTGACTGCGCCAAATTTGACTGAGGTCAAAGCGGATACTCCGGGAGAGATGGGGCAGTCGAATATTTTCCAGTTGAGCGTGCAGCAAACGCTACCGGCTGTTGAAGTGCAGGGGGCTAAAAAATGAGTTTTGCCGACGCTCTCAATGATTTGAAGAAATTAGACGTATCAGAGCTCGATGTGAATAACATTGGTTCTTGGCCTGTGGCGGTAAAGGTCATTGCGTGCTTTTTACTGTTGGTTGCAGTGCTTGGGCTAGGTTATCAGTTTCAGCTCAAGGATCGGCAGGCGGACCTCGAGCAGCGGGCTGCGGAGGAGGTGACTCTCAAGGAGCAGTTTTCAAGCAAGGCATTTCAAGCGGCTAATTTAGATGCTTATAAAGACCAGATGGTTGAAATGGAGTCTTCGTTCGCAGGATTGTTACGTCAATTGCCGAGTGATACTGAGGTTCCCGGCCTGCTTGAGGATGTAACACGTACCGGTCTCAATAGTGGTTTAGAGTTCGAAGAGATTAAGTTGCTGCCGGAAGTTACCCAGCAATTTTACATCGAACTGCCAATTCAAATAAGCGTATTAGGGCGTTATGAAGACTTAGCCACTTTTGCCAGCGCTGTAGCGAGTCTGCCGCGGATTGTGACGTTGCATGATTTCGAATTGAAGCCCGATGGTGGCGACAGTGCATCACGGTTGCGCATGAATATTTTGGCTAAAACTTATAGATATAATGATAAAGGTTTGCCTGGCGCTGATAAGGGGCTGAAAAAATGAATTATGCCCAGTGCGTTTTGTGTGTGTGTGTATTGATTGGTTTGGGCGGTTGTGATTCGAGTCGCGAATTTAACGATCTGCAGGCTTATATGGATGAGGTTCGTGCGCGCCCTAAAGGCTCAATTGAGCCCTTGCCGCAGTTTCAGCCCTATGAGCCTTTTACTTATCATGCGGGGGGGATGCGCAGTCCTTTCCAGAAGCCCGTTAAAGTCGATGTCGCAAGTCAGCAGAAGGGCTCGAAAGATATAAAGCCTGATGAGACTCGGGTTAAGCAATTTCTTGAGGGTTTCAATATTGAAGCCTTTCAGATGGTTGGAACGCTGTCCGGTACGACTGGTGTCTTTGCGTTGGTGAAAGGGGCAGGTGGTGTGTATCGGGTGAAGGTGGGCGACTATCTTGGGACTAATCATGGACGAATTCTGGCCATCAATGAATCGAAAATTGATGTGGTTGAAATTGTTCCCGATGGTGAAGGTGGTTGGCTAGAGCGCCCACGTAGCCTTGCGCTCAGTGAAGCTACGAAAGGGTGAGGTCTAATATGAACAACAATTACCGGTCAGCACAACGGAATCACACAATGAAAAGCACCCTGTCGCGCCTGAGTATCTCGCTGTTGTTAGCCTCAATGTCGCCGTCATTATTTGCTGCGGACCTTCAGGCGCTTGATGTTGCTGCGTTACCTGGCGATAAAGTTGAACTGAAATTAACTTTTGATGAGCCGGTTACAGTCCCCAAGGGCTATACCATCGAGCAGCCTGCGAGAATTGCTCTTGATTTGCCTGGAGTGGTCAACAAACTGGGCGCTAAAAATCGCGAACTCGGTGTTGGTAACGCGCGAAGCGTCACAATCGTAGAGGCGGGGGATCGAACGCGTTTAATTGTTAATTTGACGAGTTTGGCTGCATATAGCTCGCGAGTTGAAGGTAATAATTTATTTGTAGTAATTGGCGAGGGCGCTACCAGTGCTTCGTCGGTACGCTCGTCAGCGGTCGCGGCTCCTGTTAAATCGGCCCCAAAAACCTATGTGTCCACTGTCAAGGCAATTAAAAGTGTTGACTTCCAGCGTGGTGAGCAGGGTGCTGGCAATATTGTAATTGACCTTTCGGACCCTACGGTGAGTCCAGATATTCAGGATCAGGGCGGAAAAATAACCCTGAGTTTTGCTAAGACTCAATTGCCAGATGCTTTGCGTGTGCGCTTGGATGTGAAAGATTTTGCCACTCCGGTGCAGTTTGTGAATGCGCAAAGTCAGGGTGATAAGACAATTATTAGCATTGAGCCGACAGGGTTGTATGATTATTTGGCTTATCAAACTGACAGTAAATTGATTGTTAGTGTGAAGCCGCTTAGTAAGGAGGAAAAAGATAAGCGCAAGGCAGAGTCTTTTGCTTACTCTGGCGAAAAGCTTTCTCTAAATTTCCAGGATATTGATGTTCGTTCGGTTTTGCAGTTGATTGCGGATTTTACCGATTTGAATTTAGTGGCCAGCGACACGGTGCAGGGCAACATTACTTTACGTTTGCAAAATGTACCTTGGGATCAGGCCCTGGATTTGGTATTGAAAACTAAAGGGTTGGATAAGCGTAAAGTTGGCAATGTATTGCTGGTGGCTCCTGCCGATGAAATCGCCGCTCGTGAACGGCAAGAGCTTGAATCGCAAAAGCAGATTGCTGATTTGGAGCCGTTGCGCCGCGAGTTGATTCAGGTTAACTACGCTAAGGCTTCTGATATCGCCAAACTGTTCCAGTCGGTTACAAGTGCTGCTGATGGTGCTGTGCCTGCAGCGGTGCGCGGTTCGGTAACTGTGGATGATCGAACAAATAGTATTATCGCGCTTCAGACCCAGACAAATTTGGATGAGCTGCGTCGGGTGGTCGCCCAGTTAGATATACCTGTTCGGCAGGTGATGATTGAGGCTCGAATTGTTGAGGCTGGGGTTAACTACGATAAAAGTTTGGGTGTGCGCTGGGGTGGAGCGTTCAGTAGTGGTGATTTTTTGGGGTTTGGTAAGAATGGTAATATAGGTGTCAAAGATAAGGAAAATGTCAGTTGTGGCCCGTTTGCCGGTAATTGTACTCTGCCAACAACTAGTAATGGGAATAGTCCGCAGCCATATGTGGATTTGGGTGTGGTTGGCAGTACTTCGGGCATTGGTATTGGGTATATCACGGATAATTTGATTTTAGATCTTCAGCTTTCGGCGATGGAAAAAACGGGTAATGGTGAGGTTATTTCGCAGCCAAAAGTTGTTACCTCTGATAAAGAGACAGCGAAAATTCTAAAAGGTACGGAAATTCCGTACCAAGAGGCAAGCTCGAGTGGTGCGACAACTACCAGCTTTAAAGAGGCCGCCTTGTCGCTAGAGGTGACCCCGCAGATTACTCCAGATAATCGAGTGATTATGGAGGTTAAAATAACCAAAGATGAGCCTGATTTCTCTCAGGCAGTGAATGGTGTGCCGCCGATCAAGAAAAATGAGGTTGATGCAAAGGTTTTGGTTGCAGATGGTGAAACTATAGTAATCGGTGGGGTGTTCTCCAATACTCAAATTAAATCGGTTGAGAAAGTCCCGTTCCTCGGTGATCTGCCTTACTTGGGGCGCTTGTTTCGCAGGGATATCGTTCAAGATCAGAAGAACGAGCTGTTGGTGTTTCTGACTCCGCGCATTATGAACAGTCAGGCCGCTTCGGTGAGTCGTTGATTCTGTGCGAAATTTGATCTTGGTTGGGCCGATGGGGGCAGGTAAAAGCACCATCGGTCGCTTGCTGGGTAAAGAGCTTCGTTGGCCTTTTAAGGACTCGGACAAGGAAATTGAGCAGCGTACTGGTGCTGATATTCCTTGGATTTTCGATGTCGAAGGTGAAGCTGGCTTTCGTGAGCGTGAGCAAGCGATGCTGGCGGAGCTTTGCGAGCTTGAGGGGCTGGTAATTGCTACTGGCGGCGGCGCTGTGTTGCGGGCGGAAAATCGTTTGGCGTTACGCGCAGGCGGTCGAGTGGTGTACTTGCATACCACTGTTGAGCAGCAGCTTGATCGGACCTCGCGTGATCGCAATCGCCCGTTATTGCGTACCAGTGATCCTGGGCGAGTGTTGGCCGATTTAATGGCGGTGCGCGATCCCCTGTACCGCGAAATTGCAGACATAGTCATCGAAACCGATGAGCGACCTCCGCGCTTGGTGGTGCAAGAAATAATTGAGCGTCTCGAAACGCTTGCTTCTCGTTAAAGCGCAGGCAAATCTGCGCTATCCTAGCGCCCTTTCTAGTGGGGGCCGCATGCAGACTCTTCAGGTTGAACTCGCCGAGCGCAGCTATCCGATTTATATCGGCGATGGCCTTCTTGCTCGCTCGGATATACTCCTTTCGCATATAGCTGGCCGGCAAGTGGCGGTGGTTACTAATGAAACGGTAGCGCCGCTTTATCTTGAGCGCTTGTTGGCGGTGTTAGCTGATTTTTCGGTTACGCCGATAATTCTTCCTGACGGCGAAGCCTTTAAGCATTGGGCGACCCTGCAACTGATTTTTGATGGTCTGTTGGCTGCGCGACATGATCGCGGTACGACGATCATTGCCCTTGGCGGTGGCGTAATAGGCGATATGGCGGGCTTTGCCGCTGCGTGCTATCAGCGCGGTGTTGATTTTATTCAGATACCGACCACTTTGTTGTCGCAAGTCGACTCCTCGGTGGGCGGTAAAACGGGCATAAATCACCCGCTGGGTAAGAACATGATCGGTGCTTTCTATCAGCCCAAAGCGGTGCTGATCGATACCTCAACCCTGGTCACTCTACCGCCGCGTGAGCTATCTGCCGGTTTGGCTGAGGTCATAAAATACGGCTTGATTTGCGATATGCCTTTTCTCGCCTGGCTGGAGCTGCACGTTGAGGCGTTGCTTGCGCTTGATCAGGCCCTGTTGGGTGAGGCAATTACTCGCTCCTGCGCCGCTAAGGCTGCTGTGGTAGGCGTTGATGAGCGCGAGTCAGGCTTGCGTGCCACGCTTAATCTTGGCCACACCTTTGGTCATGCGATCGAAACCCATATGGGTTACGGCGTGTGGTTGCACGGGGAGGCGGTTGCCGTGGGAACTGTTATGGCGCTTGAGATGTCACAGCGGCTGGGTTGGCTAACGCCGGCTGAGCGCGATCGTAGCATCCGTTTGTTGTTGCGTGCCGGGCTGCCGGTGGTGCCTCCGGCTGAAATGACGCCAGACAACTTTCTTGAACACATGGCCGTTGATAAAAAAGTGCTCGATGGCCACTTGCGCTTGGTGTTGCTGAAAGGCCTTGGTGCGGCAGTGGTAACGAGCGATTTTCCCCGTGAAGTTTTGGACGTTACCTTGCGCGCAGACTACCGCGCCATGGTCGATCAGCTTAGAGATGAATGAGAGATCTATGACCAGTTTACATGCCGATGAAGCCTTTCTTGGTCACTACCAGTTAAGCCACGACCCTTTTGCTGCGCGGGTCCCAGGCTTTAAGTTTTTCCCGGCGCAGCGTAAGCCGGTCTTGGGGCAGTTGCATCATCTGGCACGTTACAGTCAGTTGCTGCTGGTGGTCACGGGGCCTAAAGGCAGCGGGAAAACCCTTTTGCGTCAGGCGTTGGTGGCCAGTACCAATAAACAGTCGGTCCACAGTGTTGTGGTTTCGGCGCGCGGTGCGGTTGAGGCGGGCGGTGTGCTGCGCTTGATCAGTCAGGGTCTGAATGTGCCGCAGGCTGATGTGGGCGATGTGCTACAGCGTGTCGCGCAGTTAGTGGCAACCGGGCAAGAGGTGTATCTGCTGGTAGATGATGCGGATCAGCTGGATGACGCTTCGCTGGATGCCATGATGGCGCTGGCTGCGGGTAATGCCGATGGCCGCGCCCATGTGTTTTTGTTTGCTGATTCGAATCTGGTGCCGCGGCTTGAGTTGTATGCCGATGGTGCAGAGTGTTTTCACGTAATCGAGTTGCAGCCTTACAGCGAAGAAGAGACCCGCGAGTATCTGGCTCAGCGCCTTGAAGGTGCCGGCCAGGGCATTGAGTTGCTCTCTGATCGGCAGATTGCTGATATTCATTTGGCATCGGCTGGCTGGCCGGGTGCCATTAATCAAATTGCCCGCGAAGGGCTGATTGACGCCATGCTGGTGCAGCGTGGCGCCGCTCAGCGCGCGGGCTCTGGTGCGGGTTTTAAGTTACCGATTAAGCATCTATTGGCGTTGGTGGTGGTGGCCGCAGGTGTAGGCGGTGCCTGGATGATGCAAGGCCGCAGCGAAAGCAGCCAGCCGGCGCCAACTGTTACGCAGCTGCCATTGGATCAGGCCGTAGTGCCGGCAAGTCCGGCTGACCCGGTTGTGGCAGATGATGGGCTGGCACAGGCTGGGCCTAAGATAGATTTTGCCGGTTCTAGTCAGCCATTACCTTTGCCATTGGCGGGTGAGGCGCAGCCGGTTATTCGCCAGCCGCTCGCGCAGGCTGCTGGTGACGTCGAGTCTGAAGAGCCGGGCGCCGCTGAGTCGAGCGCAGCGTTACCCGCTGCGGTGGCAAGCGTTCCGGTAGCGGCTGCCGCCCCGGTGGAGCCTGTTCGGGGTGCGCCGACTACTGCTCCAGTACCGCCAATTGCCAAGGCCGAGCTTCCAGTTGTGGCTAAGCCGGTGGCTGCTTCGGTGGTCGCTGCTGCACCCAGGCCGCCAGTTGTACCAGTTGTTGCGCCAAAGGCAGCGGTTAAGCCGCCTGAAAAGCCGCCTGTAGCTGCGGCTAAGGTGGCTACGGCGGCGAAAGTCGCTGCTGTGCCTAAATCTGCTGCTGCAAGTGCGGGTTGGTACGGTGCGCAGGCGCCTGGACACTACGTTGTGCAGGTACTAGGCACTGGCGTTGAGGCGAATGCGCAGGCATTTGTGCGTCAGCAAGGTGCGGACTACCACTATTTTAGGAAGCAACTGCAGGGCAAGCCGATCTATGTGGTGACCTATGGCAGCTTCGCCTCGCGCGCCGCGGCGCAGTCGGCCATTAATAATCTGCCGGCCAAGGTCAAAGCCAGCAAGCCTTGGCCGCGCACCGTTGCCAGTGTTCAGCAGGAAATAAAGTAGTCGTCGTAGCTGCTGGCTCGTCGCTTGCTTTAGGTTGATGGCCCGCTAGTCGATAACACGGCTAGCGGGCCATTGCCTTTACTTGGGCGGCATAAGTTTACACGGCACCGCCGCACCGATTTGTGACCCTCGAGATGGATGTGTACAATAACCTCCCTTTTGCCTGCGCAAAAGCTGGCGATTAGTCCTGCGCGCACGGTAAGTGCTTGATTTAGTAAAAGTTTGTCTGGTGAGAGTGTCTATGAAAGCAGGTCTGTACCATCCTGATGAGTTCAAGGATAACTGCGGCTTCGGCCTAATTGCCCATATGCAGGGCGAGGCTAGCCATCACCTGCTGCAGACAGCTATTGAAGCGCTGACCTGCATGACGCACCGCGGCGGTATTAACGCCGACGGTAAGACCGGTGATGGTTGCGGGCTGTTGATGCAGAAGCCCGATGTGTTTCTGCGCGCCATTGCCGTGCAAGAATTTTCTGTCGAGCTACCGGCGCAATATGCTGTCGGCATGGTCTTCCTGAATCAGGATGCGGCCAAGGCCGATGCTGCCCGCGACAACATGAATCGCGAGATTATGGCCGCCGGCCTGCAGCTCATTGGCTGGCGCAAAGTGCCCATCGATACTTCGGTACTCGGCCGCCTGGCCTTAGAGCGCCTGCCACAGATTGAGCAGGTGTTCGTCGGCGGTGCCGGTCTTAGCGATCAAGAATTCGCGATCAAGTTGTTCTGCGCCCGTCGGCGTTCGTCGGTCAGCAATGCTGCCGATACCGACCACTACATTTGCAGCTTCTCGGCCAAAACCATCATCTATAAAGGCTTGATGATGCCGGTCGACCTCGCCCAGTTCTTCCCTGATCTGAGTGATGCGCGCCTACAAACCGGCATCTGCGTATTCCACCAGCGCTTCTCCACCAACACCTTGCCGAAGTGGCCGCTGGCTCAGCCGTTCCGCTTCCTGGCGCACAACGGTGAAATCAACACCATCACCGGCAACCGTAACTGGGCGCAGGCGCGGCGTACCAAGTTTGCCAACGATCTGCTGCCGGATCTGGATGAGTTGGGCCCGCTGGTTAACCGCGTGGGGTCGGACTCCTCGAGCATGGACAACATGCTGGAGTTGATGGTTTCCGGTGGCATGGATCTGTTCCGTGGCATTCGGATGATCATTCCGCCAGCCTGGCAGAACGTCGAAACCATGGACGCCGACCTGCGCGCCTTCTACGAATACAACTCCATGCACATGGAGCCTTGGGATGGTCCGGCCGGCGTAGTGCTGACCGACGGTCGTTATGCCGTATGTTTGCTCGACCGTAACGGTCTGCGGCCGGCGCGCTGGGTCACCACCAGCAACGGCTACATCACCATTGCCTCCGAAATTGGCGTGTGGAACTACCAGCCCGAAGACGTGATAGCCAAAGGCCGCGTCGGGCCGGGTCAAGTGCTGGCGGTGGATACCGAAACCGGCCAAGTGCTGCACACCGACGACATCGACAACCGTCTCAAATCACGCCACCCGTACAAGCAGTGGCTGCGCGGCAACGCCGTGCGCATTCAGGCCAGCCTGGATGACGAGCAGGGCGCGGCCAGCTATGACGCCGACCAGCTCAAGCAATATATGAAGATGTTCCAGGTCACCTTCGAAGAGCGTGATCAGGTGCTGCGGCCACTCGCCGAGCAAGGCCAAGAGGCCGTCGGCTCGATGGGCGACGACACGCCGATGGCAGTATTGTCGCAGCGCGTGCGCTCGACCTATGACTACTTCCGTCAGCAGTTTGCCCAGGTGACTAACCCGCCGATCGACCCGTTGCGCGAAGCCATAGTGATGTCGTTGGAGATTTGCCTCGGTGCCGAGCGCAATATTTTCGAAGAGTCGCCGGCTCACGGCAGCCGCGTGATCCTCAGCTCGCCGGTGATTTCGCCGGCCAAGTGGCAGGCGCTGATGAACCTCAGCGCGCCGGGCTTTGAGCGGCAGATTATCGACCTGAACTACGACGAAAGCCTCGGCCTGGAAGCCGCCGTGCGCAGCATCGCCGATCAGGCCGAAGAAGCTGTGCGGGCTGGTAAAACCCTGCTGGTGCTGACCGATCGGCATATCGCCCCGGGCAAGCTGCCGGTGCATGCCTCGCTCGCCGTTGGCGCCGCGCACCACCGCTTGGTCGAGAAAGGCCTGCGTTGCGATTGCAATATTCTGGTGGAAACCGCCACGGCCCGCGACCCGCACCACTTTGCCGTGCTGGTGGGTTTTGGCGCCTCGGCGGTCTATCCATTCCTGGCCTATGAAGTGCTGGCTGACCTGATCCGTACCGGCGAAGTGCTGGGCGATCTGGATGAGGTGTTCAAGCACTACCGCAAAGGCATCTCCAAGGGGTTGCTGAAAATCCTGTCGAAGATGGGCATCTCGACCATCGCCTCCTACCGTGGCGCCCAGCTGTTTGAAGCCGTGGGTCTGGCCGAGGATGTGGTTGAGTTGAGCTTCCGTGGCGTTGCCAGCCGCCTCAAGGGCGCGCGCTTCGTCGATATCGAAGCCGAGCAAAAGCTGTTGGCCAAGGAAGCCTGGAACAACCGCAAGCCGATTCAGCAAGGCGGTCTGCTCAAGTTTGTTTACGGCGGCGAGTACCACGCCTACAACCCTGATGTGGTCAACACATTGCAGGCGGCTGTGCAGCAAGGTAATTACGAGATATTCAAGCAGTACACCACGCTGGTGGATACCCGCCCTGTGTCGATGCTGCGCGACCTGTTGCAAGTCAAACTGGCCGAACAGCCGTTGACGCTCGATCAGGTGGAGCCGGTGACGGCGATCCTCAAGCGTTTCGACTCGGCCGGGATCTCCCTCGGTGCCTTGGCGCCAGAAGCCCACGAAGCCATTGCCGAAGCCATGAACCGCCTCGGTGCGCGCTCCAACTCCGGTGAGGGCGGCGAAGACCCGGTGCGTTACGGCACGGTGCGCAGCTCGAAGATCAAGCAGGTGGCCACTGGCCGTTTCGGCGTGACTCCGGAATATCTGGTTAACGCCGAAGTGCTGCAGATCAAAGTCGCCCAGGGCGCTAAGCCCGGCGAAGGCGGCCAGTTGCCTGGCGGTAAGGTCAACGGTCTGATTGCACGGCTGCGTTATGCAGTGCCGGGCGTGACCCTGATTTCGCCGCCGCCGCACCACGACATCTACTCGATTGAAGACTTGTCGCAGCTGATTTTCGACCTCAAGCAGGTCAATCCGCAGGCGTTGGTATCGGTCAAGTTGGTCGCGGAAGCGGGCGTCGGCACCATCGCCGCCGGCGTGGCCAAGGCCTATGCAGATTTGATCACCATCTCCGGTTACGACGGTGGCACCGGCGCTTCGCCGCTGAGTTCGATCAAGTATGCCGGCGCGCCTTGGGAGCTCGGCCTGGCCGAAACCCACCAAACCCTGCGCGGCAATGACCTGCGTGGCAAGGTGCGGGTGCAGACGGACGGTGGCCTGAAAACTGGCCTCGACGTGATCAAGGCAGCGATTCTCGGCGCCGAAAGCTTCGGCTTCGGCACCGCGCCAATGATTGCCCTGGGCTGCAAATACCTGCGTATTTGTCACCTGAACAACTGCGCCACCGGCGTGGCCACCCAGAACGAGCAGCTGCGCAAAGACCACTTCATCGGCACCGTCGAGATGGTGATGAACTTCTTCACCTTCTTGGCCGAAGAGACCCGTGAGTGGCTGGCTAAGTTGGGCGTGCGCAGCCTGGAAGAGCTGATCGGCCGCACCGATTTGCTCAACATGCTGCCGGGCGAAACCGACAAGCAGCAACACCTGGACCTGACGCCGTTGCTGGGCAGCGACCATATTCCGGCCGACAAGCCGCAGTTCTGCCAGGTTGAAAACAACCCGCCGTTCGATCTGGGCTTGCTCGCCGAAGAAATGGTCAAGTTGGCGCGCCCCGCTATCGACGGCCTGACCGGTGCCGAGTTTGCGTTGAATATCTGCAACTGTGACCGTTCCATTGGTGCCCGAGTGTCCGGCGAAATTGCCCGACTGCACGGTAACCAAGGCATGGCCAAGGCGCCGATCACCTTCCGCTTCAAGGGTACCGCCGGGCAGAGCTTTGGCGTGTGGAACGCTGGCGGCCTGAATATGTACCTGGAAGGCGATGCCAACGACTACGTCGGCAAAGGCATGACCGGCGGCAAGCTGGTGATAGTGCCGCCCGTTGGCAGCCCGTTCAAAACCCAGGACAGCGCCATCATCGGCAACACCTGTCTGTATGGCGCCACCGGCGGCAAGTTGTTCGCCGTGGGTACTGCCGGTGAGCGTTTTGCCGTGCGTAACTCCGGTGCCCATACCGTGGTTGAAGGCACTGGCGATCACTGCTGCGAATACATGACCGGCGGTTTTGTCTGCGTGTTGGGCCGTACCGGCTACAACTTTGGTTCGGGCATGACCGGCGGTTTCGCCTACGTGCTGGACCTGGACAACAGCTTTGTTGACCGGGTGAACCATGAGTTGGTGGAGATGCAGCGGATCAACAACGAGGCCACCGAAGCCCATCGCAGCCATCTGCAGCGTGTGCTGACCGAGTATGTGCGCGAGACGGACAGCGCCTGGGGTCGTAATCTGCTGGAGAACCTGGACGATTACGTGCGTAAGTTCTGGCTGGTTAAACCTAAGGCCGCAAGCCTGGGCTCCTTGCTCTCGAGCACCCGCGCTAACCCGCAATAATTAATGGCGACAGGCGCCGGGCTCCAATAATGGAGCCGGCGCTGATAACCGTGTTGAGTTGCCTACAGCGTTAAGCCTTAGGCTGAATGCTGACGTAATGAGGTTTTGTTCATGACTGAACGTCTAAATAACGACTTCCAGTTCATCGAAGTCGGGCGCGCGGATCCAAAGAAGAAGCTGCTGCGCCAGCGCAAAAAGGAGTTCGTGGAAATCTACGAACCCTTCAAGCCGGCGCAAGCGGCCGATCAGGCGCACCGCTGCCTGGGCTGCGGTAACCCGTATTGCGAGTGGAAGTGCCCAGTGCACAACTACATTCCCAACTGGCTCAAGCTGGTTTCGGAAGGCAATATCCTGGCCGCCGCCGAACTGGCGCATCAGACCAACACCCTGCCGGAAGTCTGCGGCCGCGTTTGTCCGCAAGACCGTCTGTGCGAGGGCGCTTGCACCCTGAATGACGGTTTTGGCGCAGTGACCATCGGCTCGGTGGAGAAGTACATCACCGACACTGCCTTCGCCATGGGCTGGCGTCCGGACATGTCCAAGGTTAAGTCGACCGGCAAGAAGGTCGCGATCATTGGTGCCGGGCCTGCGGGCTTGGGTTGCGCCGATGTCTTGGTGCGCAACGGCGTCAAGCCGGTGGTGTTCGACAAGAACCCGGAGATTGGCGGTTTGCTGACCTTTGGTATTCCAGAATTCAAGCTGGAAAAAACCGTACTGAGTAATCGCCGTGAAGTCTTCACCGGCATGGGTATCGAGTTCCGCCTGAATACCGAAGTAGGCAAGGACGTCACCATTGAGCAGTTGCTCGCCGACTACGATGCCGTGTTTATGGGCATGGGCACCTACACCTACATGAAGGGCGGCTTCCCCGGTGAAGACTTGCCGGGCGTGCACGACGCCTTGGATTTCTTGATCGCCAACGTTAATCGCAACCTCGGGTTCGAGAAATCGGCCGCCGACTTTGTCGACATGAAAGGCAAGAAGATCGTGGTGCTCGGTGGTGGCGATACCGCCATGGATTGCAACCGCACCTCGATCCGTCAGGGCGCCAAGTCGGTGACCTGCGCCTACCGCCGCGACGAAGAGAACATGCCGGGCTCGCGCAAAGAGGTTAAGAACGCCAAGGAAGAAGGCGTTAAGTTCCTCTACAACCGCCAGCCGATCGCCATCGTTGGCGAAGACAAAGTGGAAGGCGTGAAAGTCGTTGAGACTCGTCTCGGCGAGCCGGATGCCCGTGGCCGCCGCAGCCCTGAGCCGATTCCAGGTTCCGAGCAGATCATCCCGGCCGATGCTGTGGTGATTGCCTTTGGTTTCCGGCCAAGCCCGGCGCCCTGGTTTGAGCAGTTTGAAATCCAGGTCGACAGCCAGGGTCGAGTGATTGCACCCGAGCAAGGCCAGTTCAAGCATCAAACCAGCAACCCGAAAATCTTCGCCGGTGGCGATATGGTGCGCGGTTCTGACTTGGTGGTGACGGCGATTTTCGAAGGTCGACAGGCTGCCGAAGGCATCCTCGACTATCTGGAAATCTAAGCTGCTGCGCTCGGTGATGCTGCGTTAGAAACAGGCTCGGAATGCTCATTGACTACAGTCAACTCCGCTTCCTCGCCTGTTTTTGCCTTACCTGACCTTCGCTCGCGACGCTTAGCGCAAGACTCGACTGCAGACGCTTGATGGGTATCGCTGCACTTATCCCATTCTGCGGCTGACCTGAGTCAACTCGATAGATAAAAGGCACGGCACTCGCCGTGCCTTTTGTTTTGCGCTTTGCGACAATACCCACACCTTTATCCCGGATGCCGTTATGACTGTCCTGAAGAACGACCGTTTCCTGCGTGCCTTGCTCAAGCAACCTGTGGATGTCACCCCGGTGTGGATGATGCGTCAGGCCGGTCGTTACTTGCCGGAGTACCGTGCCAGCCGCGCCAAGGCCGGCAACTTTATGGGGCTGATGCAGAACCCCGAGTTTGCCTGCGAAGTCACCCTGCAGCCGCTGGACCGCTATCCACAGCTGGACGCGGCGATCCTGTTCTCCGACATCCTGACCATCCCGGATGCCATGGGCCAAGGTCTGTATTTTGAGACCGGCGAAGGCCCACGCTTCAAAAAAGTCATCAGCTGCCTGGCCGATGTCGAGGCGCTGCCGATTCCCGACCCGGAGCAAGACCTGGGTTATGTGATGAATGCCGTGCGCACCATCCGCAGCGCCCTGAATGGCCGGGTGCCGCTGATTGGTTTCTCCGGTAGCCCTTGGACCTTGGCCACCTATATGGTCGAAGGCGGTTCTTCTAAGGATTTCCGCAAATCCAAGGCGATGCTCTACGACGAGCCGCAAACCATGCATCTGCTGCTCGATAAGCTGGCGCAATCGGTGACCAGCTACCTGAATGGGCAGATTCTGGCCGGCGCGCAAGCGGTGCAGATCTTCGATACCTGGGGCGGCAACTTGTCGGCGGCGGCTTACCAGGAGTTCTCGCTGGCCTATATGAACAAGATCGTCAGCGGCCTGATCCGCGAGCACGAGGGCCGCAAGGTGCCGGTGATTTTGTTCACCAAAAACGGCGGCCTGTGGCTCGAATCGATCGCCGACAGCGGCGCCGATGCCCTGGGCCTGGATTGGAGCTGCGATTTGGGCGATGCCCGGCGCCGGGTTGGCAACCGCGTGGCGCTGCAAGGCAACATGGACCCCACCGTGCTCTACGCCAAGCCGGCGGCGATTCGCGCCGAAGTGGCGCGCATCCTGGCCAGCTACGGCAAGGGCAGCGGCCATGTGTTCAACCTCGGCCACGGCATCACCCCAGAAGTCGACCCGGCCCACGCCGGTGCCTTTATGGAGGCGGTGCACGAGTATTCGGCGCAATACCATCTAGAGTCCTGAGCCTAGCGGCGCGACAAGGTATTAAGCCCCTGTGTGGGCTTAATACCTCGCCCTGGCCGCACGCATTGCTTAGAATCGGGGCTACTCGATGACTCAGGGAGGTGTGGCATGCGACGCGTGGTGTTTAATCAGAAAGGCGGCGTGGGTAAATCCAGCATTGCGTGCAACCTCGCGGCGGTCAGCGCCTCGCAGGGCTATCGCACGCTGCTGATCGACCTCGATGCACAGGCCAACTCGACCCATTACCTGACCGGGCTGACCGGCGACGACGTGCCCAAGGGCATCGCCGAGTTCTTCAAGCAGAGCCTGACTGCCGGCCTGCTGTCGAAGAAAGGCCAGGTCGACATCTATGAAACTCCCTTCGAAAACCTGCATGTGGTGACCGCTTCGGCGGAGCTGGCGGATTTGCAGCCCAAGCTTGAGTCCAAACACAAGATCAACAAGCTGCGCAAACTGCTCGATGACCTGTCGGAAGATTACGACCGGATCTACCTCGACACGCCGCCGGCACTGAACTTTTATACCGTCTCGGCGATGATTGCCGCCGATCGCTGCCTGATCCCTTTTGACTGCGACAGCTTCTCGCGTCAGGCGCTGTACAGCCTGCTGCGCGAGATCGAAGAGATCAAAGAAGATCACAACGAAGATCTGGAAGTTGAGGGCATTGTCGTCAACCAGTTCCAGCCGCGGGCCAGCTTGCCGCAGCAGCTGCTCGACGAGTTGCTGGCCGAAGACTTGCCGGTGTTGCCGGTGTATCTGACCAGTTCGGTGAAGATGCGCGAGTCGCACCAGGCCTGCACACCGCTGATCTTCCTGGAGCCCAAGCACAAGCTGACCCAGCAGTTTGTCGAGCTCTATCACCTGCTGGAAAACAGCTACGCCTAGCCGGCCGAGAAACTGCGGCGCTCGGCCGCCGCTAAGGCGGCACCGGGCAAGTGCGGGTTGCCCTTAGCGCACCAGCAACACGTCGCAGGGGGCTTTGTTCAGGTAGTGCTGAGCCAGGCTGCCGAGCAAGGCTTGCGCCAGCACGCCGCGATTGTGCCGGCCGAGGGCCAGCAGTTGTGGCTGGCGTTTGGCGATCAGCTCATCGAGGCTGGCCGACAGCGTGCCAGGCATGACTTCATGCTTTAACTGCGGGCCGTCTTTTGGCAGGCGACTGGACTCGTCGGCCATCAGTTGCTCAATCAGCAAGCGTTGCATGCTCAGGCGTTCTTCGGCATCGCGCTTGGCTAAGCGGCTGCTAGTCGAGAATATATTCAGCGCCAGCAGTTCGGCGCTGCTCGGCAGCAGTTGGTAGGCGTGCTGCAAGGCGTTGCAGGCGCACAAGGAAAAATCTATCGCCACCACGGCTTGCCGGTAGGGCTGGCCGTCTTCATTAACGGCCAGCAGCACCGGCACCGTGCTTAAACGGGCGAGGCGGTCGAGGTTGGTGCCGCTGAACAGCTCGGGCTGATTCTTGTGGTGCGCGCCTAGCACCAGCAGATCAACATCTTCGTCGTTGAGTAGTTTGAGGATGATCTCGTTCGGCTTGCCCTGCTCAAGGCGCACATCGGCCTCGCAGTGGTTGAAGCTGGCCAGGCGCCCCAGCACCTGTTCGGCAGCGGTGCGCAGGCTGGCCAGTTCACTGGCGGACTGCTGGCTTTCCACCACATGCAACAGGGTCAGCCTGGCATGGTGTTGGTTGGCTAATTGCGCGGCGCGGCGTAGGGCTACATCGGCTTGATGACTGAGGTCGTGAGCAATCAAGATGTGCTTGAACAAAATAGGTTCCTCCGTGAGTTGTGGCAGTTTGGCTGAAGTTACGCACGTCGCCTTGATCTAACGCAACCCTCCTATGGTCGGTGCTGGTGCACCTAGTACTGGCGCCGCTGTTTAGCGCACCATCAGTACATCGCAAGGCGCCCGGTGCAGGTAATGTTGCGCCAAACTGCCCAGCAGCGCTTGCGTCAGCACGCTACGGCCATGACAGCCGAGCACCAGCAACTGGGGTTGATAGCTGCCGATCATGGCTTGCAGCACGCTCTGCAGATTGCCCGGTTCCACCGTGTGGGTGATCGTCGGGCCGCCGGCCGGCAGGTTGCGGGTTTCGTCGAGCAGCAGTTGCTCGAACAACAGGCGCTGGGTCTTGAGCAGTTCCTCGGCGTCGGCGGCCGAGCCGCGTGCGGGTTCCAGCACATGCAGGGCATGCAATTCTGCGCTGGCCGGCAGCAGTCGGTAAGCCTGGCCGAAGGCTACGCAGGCGCACAGTGAAAAATTCAGAGCCGCCAGTGCGCGCTGATAAGGCTGATCGTCGTCGATTGAGACCAGCAGCAGCGGGATATGGCAGCCGCAAGCGATGCGGTCGAGGGTGGTGCCGCTGAACAATTCGTGGCGCTGATGGTGGGCGCCGAGTACCAGCAAGTCGGCGCCCAGTTCGGTGGTCGCATTGAGAATCACCTCCGCGGCGCGGCCCGATTGCATCAGCAATTGACTGCCGACGGGGGCGAAGCGGCACAGGCTGCTGTCGAGCAGTTGTTCGGCGCGCTCGCGCTCGGCGTCCGACTGGGCTGGCTCGCTGACATGCAGCAGGGTTAATTGGGCGTTGTGTTGCCGTGCCAGTTGGGCGGCGCGGCGCAGGGCGAGGTCGGCGGTGCTGCGTAAATCATGGGCAACTAAAATATGTTTGATAGCCATGACGCTACTCCCTTAAGGGCGTGGTTGGCTCAAAACTGCAAAGCCTAACCTCTACCCAATAGCCCCCATTCGCCCGCTGAGCAAGGTCATCCGTCAGTGCTTGCGCAATTGATAGAGTCCGCGGCTGAGTGCCACCACTTCGTCATTGGCATCGGTGAGCTCCAGCTCCAGCAGATAGTCGGCTTTGCCATTGGCTTGCGCCTCGTTTTGCAGCTGCTCGATCTGTTCGGTACTCAAGCGCGCCTCGACACAAATGTCGCCCTTGGCCGGACGGCGAAAGCGCAGGTTCATTTCTTTAACGATTGGGTAGAAGCGCGTCACATCGAAGCTGGTCATAAACAGGGCGCCGCCGGGGATCTCCGCCAGGGTGAACAGCGCGCCGGCGTACATGCTGCCAAGGTGATTTTGATTGCCGGCCAGCGGCATTTGCAGGCGGACAAAACCCGGCTCGAGCACCAGGGCCTTGAGGTTGCTGCGCTTAACGAAAGCGATCTGCTCTTCGGTGAGTTGTCGGGCGACTGCGGGGGGGAATGGCATACCGTGCTCCTGCTGGGGGTTGCCCTCCAGCCTAGCCGTGCTGACTCCAGGAGCAATGACCGGGCCGCTCACCGGGGCTGACGCAAATGCTCAAATCCCCTGCTGGCGCAACCAGGCCATCAGTTGTGGCAAGGCCATGGCGCCACTCTGGCGGGTTTGCTCTTGGCCATTGTTGAACAGCAGCAAGCTGGGGATTGAGCGAATGCCGAGCTGGGCCGACAGCTGTTGATGGGCTTCGCTGTCGAGCTTGGCCAAACGGCAGCGACCGACTAGCGCGCCGGCCGCTTGCTGGAAGGTCGGCGCAAAGGCTTGGCAGGGGCCGCACCAACTGGCCCAGACATCCACCAGCAAAGGTAGGTCGCCCTTGATCTGGCTGGCGAAGTTGTTTTGGTTCAGCTCGAAGGGTTGCTTTAGCAGCAGTGGATTTTTGCAGCGCCCACAGCGCGGCGTATCCGCCAGGCGTTCGGTTGGGATGCGATTGAGGCCATTGCAGTGCGGACAGGGGATGGTCAGTGGCGTGGACATGGAAGACTCCAGATAGGGTCAGTTCTATCTGGAGTCTTTGTCGCGGATATCAAGTCAGAGAGTGTTTCAGTCTTATCTGTCGGCGATGAAGTCGTCGTGTTTGCTTTGTTGCGGATATCAAGCCAAGGATGGTTTCAGCCTTTGGCAGCGACCAGCGACTGGGCAAGGTCGGCGAGGATATCGTCGATATGCTCGATGCCGATCGACAGGCGGATCATGTCCTGGCTGACGCCGGCCTTGAGTAACTCCTCTTCATTCAATTGGCGGTGGGTGGTGGAGGCCGGGTGGCAGGCCAGCGACTTGGCGTCGCCGATATTCACCAGGCGCACCACCAGTTGCAGGGCGTCGATAAAGCGCGCGCCGGCCGCCACGCCGCCATCTATACCAAAGGTCAGGATGCCGGCCGGGGCACCGCTGGTGAAGCGCTGGGCCAGTTCATGCTCGGGATGGTCGGGTAATCCTGCGTATTTTACCCAGGCCACTTGCGGGTGGTTCTGCAGGTAGATCGCCACTTTCAGGGCGTTCTCGCAATGACGCTCCATGCGCAGGGCCAGGGTCTCCAGCCCCTGCAGAATCAGGAAGGCGTTGAACGGCGACAGCGCGGCGCCCATGTTGCGCAGCGGCACCACCCGGCAACGGCCGATAAAGGCCGCTGGGCCAAAGGCTTCGGTGTAGGTCACGCCGTGGTAGGACGGGTCCGGGGTATTGAGCAGCGGGAAGCGCTCTTTATGTTCGACCCAGGGGAAGGCGCCCGAGTCGACCACTATGCCGCCGATGCTGGTGCCGTGGCCGCCCATGTATTTGGTCAGCGAGTGCACCACGATGTCGGCGCCGTGCTCGAAGGGCCGGCACAGAATCGGCGTGGCAACGGTGTTGTCGACGATCAGCGGCACGCCATGTCGGTGGGCGGCTTCGGCCAGGGCCTTGAGATCGACGATATTGCCGGCCGGGTTGCCGATCGACTCGCAGAACACCGCCTTGGTGCGGTCGTCGATCAGCGCTTCGAGGCCGGCGATGTCGTCGTGGCTGGCGAAGCGCACCTCGATGCCGGAGCGCGGCAAGGTGTGGGCGAACAGGTTGTAAGTGCCGCCATACAGCTTGGCCACCGAGACGATGTTGTCGCCGACTTCGGCGATGGTCTGGATCGCATAGGTGATGGCCGCCATGCCGCTGGCCACGGCCAGGGCGCCGACGCCGCCTTCCAGCGCCGCGACGCGTTGTTCCAGCACGTCGTTGGTGGGGTTCATGATCCGCGAGTAGATATTGCCTGGCACCTTGAGGTCGAACAGGTCGGCGCCGTGCTGGGTGTTGTCGAAGGCGAACGAGCTGGTCTGGTAGATGGGTACAGCGACCGCCTTGGTGGTCGGGTCGGGGCTGTAACCGGCGTGGATGGCCAGGGTTTCCAGTTTCATGGGGGCGTTCCTTCGGGGCAGTTAAGAAGGACCCAGCATGGGAAAAACTCACCTAGCGGTCAATGCTCCAGGACAAGGAATCGGGCTTTAGGTTAGACCGAAGCGTTTCTAGCTTATGTTGCCTGGACAGTGGGCCGTGGATGGCGCATGAGGTTGCGCGAACTTTTTTAGGGGCTGGCAGAGCCATCGCTGGTGAGCTGGTACTTGCGCTGTAGCTCTTGCAGCGCACCTGCGGCGCTGGCTTTCTGCAGCCCGAGGCGCAACGCCTGCAGCCAAGCTCCCGTGCGAATATCGGCTTTGGCAAAGCCGATGGTCAGGGGCAATGACTGCTCAAGGCAGCCGGCGAGGCGAATCTTATGCTGCACCCCTAATGCGTTGCTCAAGTGCTGCATGACCGCCGCATGTTCAAGCAACACTGGAAAGCGTCCGCCCAGGAGTCTTTGCAGATTATTGGTATTGGCTTTTTCACCGTATGAGAAGCTGATCGTCGAGTGCTCATGCTGGTTGTTGCGGATGTACGCATCCGTCGGTCCATCGTCGTAGCCGTAGTCAGGGATCGCCCCGAGTTGCACTGAGCGCAACGAGTCGAGCCCCTGGTAAGACCAGCGCTCATCGGTGCGGGTGTAGAAGCACGCGCGCGAATATGCCAGCGGTGCACTGAGCAGCAGTCGTGCATCTATTGGCGGTGCATAGACGCCTTCCACCCTGCCGCTCTCGGTCGAGGCCATGGCGCGACTGAGCGGCAGCAGTATCGGCTCGACGTGGTAACCCTGAGACGCCATGGCCTGGCTCACCAGCTCAACCAGGAAACCGCCCGTCAGCTGGTGCTCGGTCGCGCAGACATAAGGGCACCAGTCGTCCGAGGCGATGCGCAGCAGCTCGGCGGCCTGTGCCTGGGGCGAGAACAACCCAGGCAGCAACACCAAGGCGGCAATGTCACGAACGCCTGCGCTGTTCATCGGAGCTCCTTGTTTGGCCGCGGGAGGCAGTGCCGGGCGCGCCACAGTGCCATCGGCTGACCTCACGCGCTTGTGGTGGGCTAAGACCGGATTAACCTTGGCCGGCGCTGTGGCGCTGACCCAGTGATCCGCGTATCGCTTGGCAAATTGTAGCTGCACTCAAGGGCATACCAGCGCACAAGGCCGGTAACTCTCAGATGGGACATCGCCGGCCTTGCGAGATACCTCCTTCCTCACGCCGGCGCGCCAATCGGGCGCGGCAATGACGGTAACGGCAGGGCCATGATGTGCGCAATCCGCTGCCGTTCCAGGCCCAGCCCCTGCATGCAGATTTCGGCGATCTGTTCGGCATAGCCGACGGGCACCTGACCACTGATGATTCTGAGCATTGCCTCGCGCAGCGTGCCCATTTGCAGGTCTCGCGCCGCTTCGATGCTGGGGGTGTGAAATAGCTTCTGTTGTACGCCCTGGCGAATATCGCGCAGCGGGTATTCGAGTTCGCCAACCGCCCAGGTGCGCACTATGAAGCGACACCAGACCGGATCGGACTGGACCTTGCTCATAAACAGGCGCACACCCAGACCGAAGCGCTCGGCCGGATCTTCACGGTTGCCCAGCGCCACCTCGATCCATGCGATCGAACCGTCGATCAGCCAGCGGGAAGTGGCCTCAAGCAGTTCGTCGACACTCTTGAAGTAGTTGTAGAAGGTGCCCCGGGCCACCGCTGCGGCGCGGATAAAGTCGTCAATGACTGCCGCGTCCGGCCCTTTTTCGGCGAACACATGCAAGGCGGCCTGGATGATCCGCGCCTGCGTCCGGGCGCGCCGCTGTTGCCCGACGCGGGTGCGATGGTTCGCCGGTGTCAGCTGTTCTGCTGAGGTCATTTCACTATCCAATCAACTTGGTAATGCACGCTGAAGCCTGCCAGCGCCTGGCGGATTTCCCGATCGAGCTCCACCGTATCCGCCACGAGCGCCTTGGCCTGGATGCACAGGCGGGTGCCATGGCGATCATCCGGGCCGACGCTCACCGCGCACTCGGCACGCGGCCCGGCGATAGCGTGCAACAACTCGCTGAACACCCGCTGGGCGGCTTCGTAGCGCAGTTGCGGCTTGAAGGTCTTGCCCACCGCGGTGGTCGGCAGTGCCGTGCGGATGAACACCTCGGTCGGCACCGCGGCGCGCTCGGGTATGGCCTCCCGCGCATGGGCCAGCAGCTCGTCGCTACTCGCCTGCATGCCGGCGCGCAGCACCACGAAGACCACCGGCAGCTCGCCGGCATAGGCATCCGGCTTACCCACCGCGGCGGCAAACTGCACGGCCGGATGGCCGAGCATCGCGTCCTCGATCATCGATGGCTCGATATTGTGACCGCCGCGGATGATCAGTTCCTTCTGTCGGCCGGTCAGCCAGAGGTAGCCGTCAGCGTCGATGCGCGCCAGGTCGCCGGTATTCAGCCAGCCCTCGGCGGCCCAGATGTCGCGGTTGGCCGCTGCTTCCTTATAGCCGGGAAAGACATTCGGACCCTTGATCAGTAGGTTGCCGATCTCGTCTGGGCCGCAGTCGCGCTGCCAGCCGCCGGCGCCGTCGAGAAGCGCGGTCTTCATCTGCTGATAGGGGATCGGCAGGCCGATCGAGCCGACACGTCGTTCGCCGTCGCGCGGATTGAGCGAACTGACGCAGGTGCCTTCGGTCAGGCCGTAGCCTTCGAGAATCTTGATTCCGCTCGCATCCTCGAAACGGCGGATGATTTGCGCCGGCATCGCCGCGGCACCACACAACGCAAAACGCAGCGACGCCACCCGCGCCCCTTCGATCGGCACCCCGAGCAGCGCGGCAAACACCGTCGGCACGGCGGAAAAGAACGAGGCGCCGAAGCGCTCGACGGTCCGCCAGAAGTTGGCCAGCGCGGTTTTCTGCCGGTAGCCGTTGGCGCCCAGCAGCACCACGCGAGCACCGGCCATGAAGGGCATCAGGCCGGTGACTATCACGCCATTGACATGAAACAGCGGCAAGCCACACAGCAGCGTGTCGGCCGCACTCAGCCCACACATGATGCCGCCGGCCAGCGCATCGGCCAGTTCATTGCGATGGCTGTGCAGCGCCACCTTGGGCATGCCGGTGGTGCCGCCGGTGTGAAAGCACGAGGCGATATCGTCGCGCGCGATGCGCCGGCCACTGAGCAAACGCTCGGCCGGCTGGCGCGCCAGGGCCGACGCGAAGGCCAGCACATCGGGTGCCAGATCGGTGCTTTCGCCGACCAGCAGAATGGTCTGCAGGCTCGGCACCGCGGCGCGGATGGCCATGATTTTCTGCCACAGCTCGCCGTCGCCACTCGGCCCCATGGTCACCAGCACCTTGGTTGCGACGGCATTGAGAATGTGCGCGACCTGCGCCGGTTCGAGCAGCGGATTGACCGCGTTGACGATCCCGGCGGTTTCGCCGCCCCAGATGCAGTAGTGGGTCTCCAGCAGATTGGGCAGCGCATAAGACACCACATCAGTGCTGTCGATGCCGAGCGAGTGGAACAGGTTGGCGGCCTGCGTCACCTTGCCCAGCAGGGCACGGTAGCTGACGTCCAGCGTGGGCTGATCCGGATCACCCTCCGGCAGATAGACCAGCGCCGTGGCCTCGCCGTAACGCTCGGCGGCACGCTGCAATACGTCATAGCTGCTGTGCAGCCCCTGCAGACGTTGCTCCAGCGGTACGGCTTGAATCGCGGCGATATCGGCGACGGTGCGGATTGGCACTTCACTGGATTCCCAGAGCATCAACTGAACTCCTTAACCTTGGACAATTTCGGTGCGCTGTTCGCCGAGATCGATGACCCGATCGGCACTGGCGATGGTGGCGCTGATCACATCGCCCGGTTGCAGGTACTTCGGGCTCTTGCCCTGGACCTTCTTGAACACCCCCCAGAATTTTTGCTCCGGCAGCAGCAACTGCATCAGCTTGCGTACCAAGGGCGGCGGAATACGTAGCGCGCAGCCCGCCGGGGTGCCGGTCAGCAGCACGTCGCCGGCCGCCACGTCGCTGAAGTGCGACATCTCGCTGATGCTTTCCAGCGGCTTGTACACCAGGTTGCGGGTCTCATCGTGCTGGCGGATTTCGCCGTTGACCTTGAGCGTCAGGGTCAGCAGGTCGAGATAGCGGAACTCTTCCCGCTCAAGCACGCAGAGGTGCGGGCCGAGCGGGCAAAAGCCGCGATAGCTCTTGCCCTTGAAAAACTGCATCTGCGGGATCTGGATGTCACGCGCCGACAAGTCGTTGGCGATGGTCAGGCCGAACACGTACTCATGGATGTTCTCCATTGTCAGCTTGATCGGGCCGCTGATCGGCTTCTTGAACACCAGCGCCAGCTCGATTTCGTAATCCAGCAGCGAGACGAAGGGCGGCCGCACGGCTTTGCCGACCGGGGCGTTGATCGAGCAATCGGCCTTCTCGAAGAACATGTTGAACACTTTGGCGTCCGGATTCATGCCCGACTCGATCATGTGCTGGCGGTAATTCGCGCCCTGGCAGATCAACCGCGCCGGCGCGGTCACCGGTGCCAACAGTTCGACTGCGCCGAGGGCCAGGCTCGGCGTCTGCTCGCGCGCGGCACGCCAGTCGGCCTCGCCTTTCTCGATCAGTTCGCCAGTAGTTGCATAGCGGCCGGACAGCGGCACTATGCCGTTGTGCAGTGCCACGCCCCAGTGGATGGAGCCATTGTGCTGATAACGGATCAGGTTGGTAGCCATGCTAATTCCTCAGTGGGCGGTGGGTTTACGCAAGGTCTTGCCAATCCAGGGGCGGGCCTTGGCGGTATAGGCATTTTTCAAGGCCAGCAGACGGGACAGGGAAAAGTCGGCGCGGTTGCGCAAACCGCGCACGATGCTGGCAATGCGCGTGGGCGTCATCGCCAGGTCGATGAACTGCTCCGGCAACTCTGGCCCCCAGAGGTACAGGCCGCAGGTGCCGGCCGGGTGGTAGCGGGTCGGATAGTCGGCATCGAACACATCGCCATCGATGTAGTGCTCGACTTCGAAACCACTGGAGTCGTAGTGGTAACAGAACAGTTGCGAGCCCAGCACATGCCGGCCGATGCCCCAGGCCTTGATCCAGCCCTGGTATTGCAGCCACTCGGCACCGCCGCCGAGCGAATCGATATCCAGCGTCTCGAAGGCCGAGTGGGCGTAGCCATCCTCAGGCCCGGCGGCTATCACTATGTTGTGGTGATCGGCAGGCGTGGCGCCACGATCGAAGCGCATAAAGGCCAGCACGGGTTCGCGTGAACCGGCCAAGACTTCGACATCGCTGGCGATCAGGCCGAAGGTTTCGACGTACCAATTGGCATTCTTGGCGAACTCCTGACGCGTCATCACCGCATGGCCGAGGCGATACACCTCGGCCGGGCCGAGCAGAATCGGCTGGGGCGCATTTATTCGGGCTTTGTGCAGGGGCTGGTTCAGCGCCCGCGCTGCGCGCTGTGGCAGCGCCGGCAACTCTTCAGTGCCATGCACCACTTCGACCGGAAAACCCGAGGGGTCGCGCAAGCGCACAATCTGGCCGCCCCCCGGCTCGTCGATGCTGTCGACCGGCGTGCCGAACGCCGCCGCCAGTTTGTCCAGGTCGGCGCGGCTGACGGCATGGATGCCGAGGGCGGCGAAGCCGTCATGCTCAGCCTGCTCGACGATCACGCAATGGTGTTGCGCCAGGCAGCCGCGCAGATAGACGGCGCGTTCGGTGCGCGCCGCCACCTGCAGGCCGAAATCGCTGAAGAAACGCACGGCACGTGGCAGATCGCGCCGCGTCAGGCGCAGGTACGCGAGGTCGTCAGCCTTGATCAGCGCGGCGGCGCAGCGGGGAATGAACTGGGTCATGCGGCGAACTCCAAGTCAAAAGGTCGGTCGTGATATTGCGGTGATTGGGCAGCCCGTCGGCACAGCCGGCGCAGACCGCCTTGCGCTACCTGTTGAATCGTCAATGGGCACATAATCACCTTAAATGACATATTCGTCAACATGAACTAAGTATTCAATGTCAGCTATTGGCTCGCTGTGGCGCGACCTGCGGCAGGGTGATCTCGTACGGCTCACCCTGTCTGGACTGGAAGTCAGGCGCAGGCATCGGCCACACACTCAGTCGTGGTGGCCGTTTCCCGATCGGCGCGGTAGCAGCGCGCGGCGCCAAGCATGAACAAGGCGGTGACGATGAACATCAACGGCGCCAGCAGCATGGCATCGTGCAAGCCGATGGCGCGAAAGTGCTCGTCGAGTTGCGCCGCCCCCGCCGCCTGCATCGCGCGAACCGCTAAATGATCGGACAGCAGACCGAGCAGGATGGGGCCGAACGCGCCGCCCAACAGGTAAATAAATGCGGTGAACAGCGCCATCGCGGTAGCCCGCATGTCCGCCGCCACGACATCCAGCAAGGTCGGGTAGGCGCAGGTGTAAAAGCAATAGCTGAGCAGCCAGCCGAGGCTGAAGATGGCGACAAACAGTGCTACTCCGGTTTCCGGCACATACAGCGCGGCGGCGAGCAGCAGGCCCGAGACACCGAGCGCCAGTGCGCCAAACACCAACCGCCCCGGACGCCAGTTGAGGTGTACATAATCTGCGCCTCTGCCGCCCAGTGTCAGGCCGATCAGGCCTGTTACCCCCAGGATGAGACCCGCGCTTTGCGAGGCCAGCACCAGCGGCAGGTGGAAGTAGCGCTGCAGCAGCGGCACCAGGAAGGCATTGACCGGAAACACGGCGATGTTGAAGGTGATGCCGGCGGCGATCAGCCACCACAGCGTGCGCTTGCGCAGCAAGGTGCGGAAGGTCTGTAGCAGACCGTGTCGTCTGGCCGGTACATGGTCGGCGCAGCCACGCGCCGGCTCGCGGATGCAGAACAGCAAGATCGCCAGCAGGATGCCCGGCACGCCGGCGATCAGGTAGGCGGCGCGCCAGGTGCCAAAGGCCTCGACCAGGCTGCCGATGGTAAAGAACGCCAGCATCAAGCCCAGCGGCAAGCCGAGCATGAAGATCCCGGTGGCCAGCCCGCGCCGGGTCGAGGCGAACAGGTCACCGATCAACGACATGGCGGCCGGCGCCAGGCTCGCCTCACCGATGCCGACACCGAGACGGCAGGCAAGGTAGGACGCAAAGCTCCCGGCCAGGCCGTTGAGGGAGGTAATGATGCTCCACGCAGCCAGCCCCCAGCCGAGTATTTTGCGCCGCGCGCCGGTATCCGCCAGGCGCCCGAGTGGAATGCTGGCGATGCTGTAGACCAGCGTCACGGCCGAAACCAGCATGCCAATCTGCAAATCGCTGAGACTCCACTCAAGGCGGATCGCCTCGTTGAGGATGGCCGGAATCACCCGGTCGAAATAGTTCAGCACATTGGCCAGCGCCAGCAGGATCAGGATGCGCCAGGCGTTATGGGTGGGTCTGTCGTTTGCGCTCATTGGTGTCGCCTCATGTTCTAAATAAGGACAGGCCTGCTCAGCGTGGCAATGCCCAGTGAATGGCCAGCAGCATCATGGCGCCGATAAACAAGGTCTCCAGGACGATCAGTAGCACCGGGCGCAGGCCGACCTTGACGATGTCGCGCAGCTGGGTCTTCATGCCGATGGCGGCGATCGAGGCCACCAGGCACCAGCGCGAAACGTCGCTGGCAACACTCTGTACCGGCACGGGAATCCAGCCCAGGCTGTTGATCCCTGCCAGTGCCGCGAAGGCGATCACGAAGCCGGGCAGCAGCGGCGTGCCGGCGGTATCGATGTCCTTGCGCATCCGCACCAGAGTGCTGATGATCAGCACCACCGGCATCAACATCGCCACCCGCAGCAGCTTGATCAGGGTTGCCGCGTCGCCGGTCTCCTGCGAGACGCTGTAGCCGGCACCTACCACCTGCGCCACGTCATGGATCGAGCCGCCGAGGAAAATCCCGGCGGCGCGCGGATCGAGACCGAGCAGCTTGACGATGAGCGGATAGAGCACCATCGCCAGCGTCGACAGCGTCGTCACCCCGACCACGGTGAAGATCATGTTGCGTTGCGCCTCCTCGTTCTTCGGTTGCGCCGCGGCGATCGCCATGGCCGCCGAGGCGCCGCAGATCGCCACGGCGCCGCCGCTGAGCACGCCGAACTGGCGGGNCATGCCGAGCGCGCGCGCCGCCGCCCAGCCGAACAGGATGGTCAGCACCACGCTGCCGGCGACAATCGCCAGCCAGATGCCGCCGAGCGCCGTCATGTGCTCGACCGTGATCCGTGTACCGAGCAGTGCGATGCCAATGCGCAGCACGGTCTTCGCCACCGACTGGATACCTTCGACGCAACGGCCTTCCTCGCCGAGAAAGCTCAGCGCCAGCCCCAGCAATAAGGCATAGAGCATCGCCGAGGCGCCATAGTGCGCGGCCAGGAAGGTCGCCGCGATGGCGACCACGGCGCTGATCAGCACGCCCGGGAACTGGCGCCGCAGCCGCGCCGGATAATCCGCCCGCCACGGCTTCGCCATGCTCATGGCTCGCTCCGGGCGCCACGGACGACATCGACGATCTGCGCCGCATCGCGATCCAGCCGGTCGCCGCGCCAGGCGACATGGCCATCGGGCCGCACCAAGACCAGCTTACGTTCATAGAGTTTGGCGATATGGCTGTCGCCAATCGCCTCACGCTGCAGCGGCAGGCCAGCCTGCTGCGCGGCCTCTTGCAGCGCCGCGACATCGGCATGGGGGGCGCCGAAATCGAGCAACACAAAGCCGCGACCGAACAGGTCGAGCGTCGATTTGCCCGGCGCCAGCCAGGCGTGCGGCGCCCGCGAACCGGGGCGCGCGCTGGGCAGGTAGCGCCCAGGATCGTCGGGCGTCGGCGCGCTGCCGTCGGCGATGCAGATCGGCGACGGATCATAGCGGTAGCCGAGCACCACGCCGTCCGACTCCCATTCGGCGCGGGTCGACTCGGCAAAGCGCTTACCGAGGATCTTGCGTTTCAGCCCATTCACCAGCCCCGGCTGATCGATCCATGGGAAGCTGGGCAGGCTCAACAACTTTTCCGCGTTGGCCGTCGCCTCGCGCACGTTGCGCTGGGCGATCGGCTGGCGTTCGGCCTCATAGCTGGCGAGCAACTGCTCGCCCCCCCAGCCCTGCAGCACGGCGGCGAGCTTCCAGCCGATGTCGACCGCCTCGCCAATGCCGGTGTTCATACCGAAGCCGCCGGTCGGCGTGAGCTGGTGCGCCGCATCACCCACCAGGAAGCAGCGGCCCTGGACAAAGTGCTCGGCGACCACGGCGCGGCGTACCCAGGGGGACACGCCGTAGATCTCGAACTGGAAATCACCGCCCATCATGCTCCGCAGCATGGCCGGCGCATCAATCTGCTCGGCCGGGACGTATTGCTTGCCACCGGCGACGCTCAAGCGCCAAGTCTCGCGGCCATCGACGACGTTGAGCACCGCCCACAGTCCCTGCTCGTCGAGGAACATCATCATCGCCGCCTTGCCCTTGTCGTGCAGCTTCCACATCTCCGGCGACTTGAAGTAGATGCTGTGGGTCATGCCGATGAATGAGTCGCCGAGCATGTCGACGCCGAGTTGCTGGCGCACCGGGCTGCGCGCCCCATCGCAGGCGATGAGGTACTTGGCGCGAATCGTCTGCTGGCTACCATCTGCCAGGTGCTCGAGGGTGGCGGTGACGCCCTCGGCGTCCTGTTCTAGCGAGACGAAGCGCGTATGCCAGCGCAGGTCCACTGATTCGAAGCCGACCGCCGCGTGGCGCAGGATCGGGTCCAGCCAGGGCTGCGGAATGCGCTGCCGGTTGGTCGGGCTGGCCGGATGCTCGCCGGCGGCGCCCATGCTGGGATAGTCGAGCTTGCCGATCAGGCGGCCTTGCAGGCTGGTGACGAAGGCGATGCTCATCGGGAAATCGGGCGGGAACGGTACTCCGCGCACCTCGCTCTCGAACCCCCAGCGGCGGAAGAACTCCAGCGTGCGGGTATTGGCGAGATTGATTCGCGAATCGGGCAGTTGGTAATCTTCTGTCGTTTCGTCGACGACGGTGCAGCGCACGCCGCGCCAGCCCAAATCGCAAGCCAGCGCCAGCCCGACCGGGCCGCCACCGATGATCAGAACGTCAGTTTGCTTCATCGTGCTCACCATGATGCCTCACTTTGGATACATGAATGCCCAGCGGGGCGGATCGGCTAAGCGCCGGGAAGAATCACGGCCCGGCCCGGCTTGCCTTCACGAATGTGCGCGAACGCCGCCTCGGCCTGGGTCAACGGCACGGCGCAGCCAATCGGTAATTGCGCACAGCCATGCTCCACCTGTTGGCGCAACTCGGCTAACGCCGCCAGGTCTGGGCTGAATACCGTCCAGGCGTAGCGTTGGCTGCCGGCCGGTAACGCCGCCGCATGTCGACGCTTGTCGGCAATGCAGGCCCTGACGCCGCGAACCCAGCCCAGGCGATCGAGATTGCCGAGCAGCGGATGCACGGTGGTCGCGTGACCGAGGGCGCCGTCGCGCAGGCAGCCGAGCAGCGCCAGATCGTCGTCCCAGCTGGCGAAGTTGAGCGTTGCATCGAAGCGTCCTGCCGCATTCCTCCACGACTGGCGGCCGTCGAAAGTCTCAATCGCGCCCAGCTTTACGCAGCTGGCAGTCTGTTCCGGTCGGCATATCGCGGAGGTTTTGGCGCCCCAGTAAGCCAGCAGTTGCAGGGCCAGTTGCCCAAGCCCGCCACCGGCGCCGTGGATCAGCACCGACTTTCCGGGCGCAGTGCCACGCGTCAAACCGGCGCCCCGCAGCGCCAGGTACATGGTGATGAAACTGTAGGGCAGGGCTGCGAGCGCCTGTAAATCACCTCGCGACGGCGCCGCGATCGTGTGCCGCGCCTGCACCACCACCTGCGTGGCGTGGGTGCCCGCGCATGACGGCGGCTTGACGCCGAACACCCGATCGCCGACGGCGAAATTGTTTACCCCGGCGCCGACCGCGCTGACCGTACCGGCAAAGTCGTTGCCCAGCACCAGCGGGAAGGTGCCGGCCTTCTTCAGTTTCATCAGCCGTGCGCCATAGCCTTCGGCACGCCGGACATCGATCGGATTGACCGCCGCCGCGGCGACCGTGACCTCGATTTCTCCCTGGCCGGGGGCTTTGTGCGTTTGCTCGCGCAGAGCAAACCGGCCAGCTTGATCCGGGCCGAAGCAGACTAATGCGGTGACGTTTTTTGGCATGGCGGCTGGTCTCGCATAACGATTAGAAGAAGGTGTGCTGATGCATTGAACATCTATTGTTCAAATTTGTACCTGTATCAATCTGGTGTCAATAGTTTTATTTATGGACTATTATTGAACATTAATTGTCCAGTTCCTTGCCGGCTTAGTACATTTGACGGAGTCAACAATGAGTGCAGCGAATGCGGCCATGAACCCCGCGCAGAAACGCATACACCAAGCCGCAATGCGTCTGCTTGCTGAGCGGGACGTAAGTCAGGTCAGTATTAGGGAACTCGCCCTGGCCGCTGGAGTGGCCCGCGGTACGATCTACAACAACCAGATTTCCACCGAGTCGATGTTTGACGATGTGGCCGGCCAGATGGAGGCCGAAATGCGTCAGCGCGTCCAGAAGAGCTTAGTCACGACGGACGACCCGGCGCAAAGACTGGCCAATGCCATGCGCTTCTTCATCCGCCGCGCATATGAGGAGCCGGATTGGGGCCGGTTTTTTGTCCGCTTCGCACATAGCGCCAGGTCATTGCGTGAACTGCTGAACGGCCAAGCAGCACAGGATCTATTTACCGGCCTTGACCAGGGGCGCTATCAGTTTCACCGCGAACAACTCCAGTCGGTGCTGGCGATCATTTCAGGCAGCGTGCACGCGGCGATGATCCTGGTGGTCGAGGGTCACAAGAGTTGGCGCGAAGCCGGTGCCGACACCGCCGAACTGGTCTTGAGAGCGCTCGGCATAGAGGCCGCCGAGGCTCGCACGATCGCGACTCAGGAGCTGCCGCCGCTGTCGGCCATTGATTAGGCGCGGCGCGGGCGGCTCACGTAGAGTCGCGCGCCGCTTCTGCGCGGGTCCGGCGCAGCCTGTGCGCTGGCAGCGGCAGTGTCGATGACTGTCAGTCATTGGATTTTTCCATGGCATCGCGCCCGGTTCAGATCAAACCGTGCCGTGTGAGTGCCACTCATGAGGCGATCCCTGCCGCGTGAGTGGCCGCTGCAGGCGCCGGCAGCCGGCTCGGCCGCCCCAGCAGTGCCAGGGCCACGTCGAGCAGTTGTGTGGTTTCGGCCGCCGGGCCCTCGCACATCACCACCCGATCGGGTCGTACTATGGCTACCCGGCCTGCCAGCATGCGGAAGCAGTCGGCAATATCTTCACAGTGGGGCGTGTGGCTGCCGGGCAAAATGCCCTGGCCACGACGGTCAATCTGCAAAAAGCGCCCATCGATCTGGCTCCAGGCATCGCGCAACGCCGTCGGCAGCAGCGACTGTGGATCGACACCGAAGCCCACCAGCGTCAGCCCCGCCCCCAGTAGCTCGTCGCTCAACAGCGCGCCGCCCTGCGCAGGCGTGACCAAGCCTTGCGGGAACAGGCCGCCGCAGAGCAACGGCGCGCCGCCAGTGGGGTGGCGGAACAGCCCCTGCTTGAACACCGGCGGCGGCTTGAGCTTGAGTTCGCCGATCCAAGCTCGGACCGGCGGCAACAGGCCGAGCACGCGCAGTGTGCCGTGCAGCAGCAAGGCCAGGAGCCTATTGCTCGGCATGATCAGCTGGCCCATCACGCGCGCCAGTTTTATGATGGCTTGCGCATGGGGGCGCCGTTCGCTGTCGTAGCTCGCGAGGATGGCTGGCGCGGCTTGGCCATGCACCACCGCCGCCAGTTTCCAGCACAGGTTGGCGGCGTCGCGTAGCCCGGCGACCAGGCCCTGCCCGGCAAACGGCGGGGTGATGTGGGCGGCATCGCCGGCGAGAAACACCCGGCCACGGGAGAAGCGGTCGGCCACCCGCGCGTGAAAGCGGTAGACCGCCACCCGCTCGATCTCGAACTCGCCATTCTTTATCCAGGGCCGCAGCAGTTGGCGGACCATTTCCGGCTGTTCCATCTGCTCGCGCGTCTCGCCGGGTTGCAGCATAAATTCCCAGCGCTGCCGCCCCCCTGGCGCCAGCATATGCGGGCCTGGCCGCGCCGGATCGCAGTTGAATTCGATGTGATCGATGGGTTCGGCGACGCCTTTGGCATCGACGATCAGCCAATCCTTGGCATAGGTCTGCCCCTCGAACTCCAATCCGAGCATGCGCCGCACAAACGAATTGGCCCCGTCGCTGCCGATCAGGTAACCGGCCGTAACCCGTGCCGGGCTACCGTCGGCCAGTTGCAGATCGATCTGGACCGCCTCCGTCTCGGCGCTGATCGCGGTGACCGCAACACCCGTTTCGACGCGCACACAGGGGTAATTCGCGAGTTTATTGCGCAGCGCCTGCTCCAGCTCAGGCTGATAGAACGTCACCAGTTTGGGATGACCATCGATCTTCCCTGCCGTATTGGCCTGGGCGAAATCGCCGACCATTGGCGAATGCATCCGCACCTTGGCAATCTCGCAGCGGGCGAAGTCGACGTCGCCCACTCCGGCTAACTGCAGGATGCGCAAGGCTTCATTGTCCAGCGCGATGGCACGTGGGGCGGTAAAGATTTCGCGCGCCTGATCGACGACCAGGGTGTTCACGCCATAGCGCCCGAGCAAGTTGGCGATGGTGGCGCCAACTGGCCCGAGGCCGACGACCAGTACATCCACGCGGCGGGGTAGTGACATTTCGGGTGACCTCCGAATCTGCGGACGACCTGGCGTCCCTTTAGGGTTAAGCACAGTCATCGATCGCGCGGTGCTAGCGGATGCCGGCGCTGGCGAGCGACTCGGCGGACCAGCGGGTTTCCGGCAGTTTGTCGATGTACTTCACCCCGCCGTCTTCGGCCGAATACATGCCTAGGGTGTACATCCCAGTGGTGAAGTCGTAGCTGCTCTGGGTATCGGCATAGATCGCCTTGACGTCGTAACTGCTGGTGGCATGGGCAAATACCGTCCGAAACAGCTGGCCGCGCTTGTCGTAGGAGTCGGAGGCCACCGCCAGCCAGCTGTCCTCATCAATGTAGAAGGTGCGCCGTTCGTAGACATGCCGCTGGTCAGGCTTCAGGGTCGCCTCGACGACCCAGACGCGGTGCAGTTCCCAGCGGACCAAGTCGGGGTTCAGGTGCTCCGGTTGCAGCAACTGCGCGCTGTTGCTTTGGTAGACGAGCTTGTAGTTGTTGTACGGGATATACAGCTCTTTCTTGCCGAGCAACTTGAAGTCGTAGCGGTCCATGGCACCGTTGAAGACGAAGGTGTCGTCGTAGGTCGTAGAGCCGCCATTGGCCGGGTCGGGGGTGTCATAGGCGACATCGGGAGCGAGTTTGGTGCGCCGTTGGCCGGGCAGGTAGATCCAGGCACGCCGCCCGGTCTCGAGGGTATTGAGGGCCTCGACCACCAGCAGTTGCTCGCCGGCACGCCGCGCTGGTGCTGTGTAGTTGACGCGGATGCGGTAGTAATTGCCGCTGTCGACCGCCGACGGCTGATAGTACGGATACTCGACGTTCAACTTGGCCGTGGTCGACAGGCTCGGGTGACCACTGGCATCGACGATCAGGTTCTTGGCCTTGACCTCGAAGCCCTGACCGGAATAACGGGTGAGGTGGTTCCACATCACTTCGTAGGCAGTCTTGGGGATCGGAAAGGGGTAGCCACCGTAGCCGCCGTCAAGGACGAGCCCATCCTGCTTGCTGCTGATCGTCGTGGCGTTCTTGCGTGTGGTGTCCAGCACGCTTTGCGGGAAGGTCATGCTGCGCCGGGTCGGGTAAACATCCACGCGATAGCTCTGTGGATAGCGGCGCAGCAGTTCCTTGGTGGCCTCGGTCAGCTGCCCGGCGTACTGCTCGAGGTTGGCTGCAGTGATGGAAAACTTCACTTGGTCGGCGGCGAACGGATCGGGGCGAATGCCGCTGCCCGGGATGAATCCAGCCGGTGCCAGCGGCGTTTTGCCGGTATAGGCGGGGATGCTGCCAGCAAGATTGCCGGCTATCTCGGCGCCAAGCGGGGTCAGCGTCTTGCCGAGTGCTTGCGCCTCTTCGACACTGACGGCCGCATTGGCCAGGGGAACGGCGACAGCTAGGGTGCTTAGGGTTGTGCAAGCCATGAGCCGTAGTGCATTTCGATAGTGCATTTCATGCCTCCTCAAACGGATGTACTGTCGCCCTTGAGTAAGTTGGGCAACGGCGCCAGGTTGGATCGACGGAGCAGGTCGGTCTGAGGTTCACTTTATTTAATAATGACTAATACGTCAACATGACAATTAGGTCATTTTGTTGTATTCACCACCCATTATGATCAGGAGCTACATCGATGCATTCCGATAATCACCGCACTCGAGTCGGCGTCGAGCGGCGGCAGAAAATGCGCCAGCGCCTGCTGGAGAGTGCGCTGCAGGTGTTCGCCGAGAAGGGGCCGGATGGGGCCGTCATCGATGACATGATCCTGGCTGCCGAGGTGTCGCGCGGCACCTTCTACAACTACTTCCGTACCAATGAGGAACTGCTGCTGGCACTCGCCGAGACCCTCAGCGATGAGCTGGCCCAGCTGGTAGATGCGCTGGTTTGCGAGGCCAGCAACCCCATCGCGCGGGTCGCCCTGGCGCTGCGGGCTTACTTGCACACCGCGCGCAGCTACCCGCTGTTCGCCGCCTTCCTCGACCGTGCCGCCTGGCCGCGGATCGCCACCCAGGGTTTGACCCTGCAACAACTGGTGCGCGACCTGCAATTGGCGCAGGAACAAGGGCTGATCGCCGTGCCTTCCGTGCAACTGGCCCAGGATCTGGTTCTGGGCCCGGCCATGAGTGCCGTCCACACGCTGTGCGTCGGCACGCCGCCGCACAGTTATCCCGAGGACCTGACCGCTCTGGTGCTCAAGGCGCTCGGCGTCGCCGCAGAAGAGGCCGCGCGCCTGGCGACCTTGCCGCTGTCGCCCCCGCAGTTGCCTGCCGACTCGCTGCTGCTGCGCGCCGGGAAGGGCCGCCCCCCTGCGGCTTGAGGTGCGCCGCTGAGGCGGCTGTAATGCAGAAGTGCAGCGCAACTGTCACTGGTGATGGGCGGCGTACCCGCTTAGCGTGAAGCATTCTCGGAGGACTGGGCGATGCGATATTTAGGCGTACTGGGCGGCATGAGCTGGGAGTCCACGGCCAGCTACTACCGGCTGCTCAATCAGGGCGTGCGTGAGCGCCTGGGCGGCCTGCATTCGGCGCCGTTGCTGCTGCATTCGGTGGATTTTGCCAGCATCGCGGCGCTGCAGCAGGCCGGCGACTGGGACGCGGCCGGGCGCCAGCTGGCGGCTGCGGCTGCGGCGCAGGGGCTGGAGCGGGCCGGGGCCACGGCGTTGCTGCTGGCCACCAACACCATGCACAAAGTGGCGCCGGCATTGGAGGACGCCCTGGGCATTCCCTTGCTGCATATCGGCGATGCGGTCGGCCAGGCCTTGCAGCAGGCGGGAGTCCGCCGCGCGGTCCTGCTTGGCACCCGCTTCACCATGCAGGAAAATTTCTACCGCGAGCGCCTGCACCAGCGCTTCGGCATTCAGCTGCTGGTGCCGGAGCCGGCGGCCATGACCGAGATCGACCGGATCATCTTTGCCGAGCTGTGCTGCGGGCAATTCACCGACGCCTCGCGGGCGTTCTACCTGCAACAGCTGCAAACCCTTCAGGCGCAGGGCGCCGAGGCGGCGATCTTGGGTTGCACCGAAATCGGCTTGTTACTGGCGGGCAGCCAAGCGCCGCTGCCGCTGTTCGACAGCGCCGAACTGCATGTCGGCATGGGGCTGGAGTGGCTGCTGGGCGCGAGCTGAGTCGCGGGGTCAGGACGAGCAGCTGATTTCCAGATGCTTGCCCCACTGCGGCGGGCGTTCGGCGTAGCGCTGCATACCGGGCTGCTCCTCGAACGGTTGGCTCAGCACTTTGTGCAGTTCGCGCACCGGGCCGTAGTCGCCCTGTTCGGCGGCTTCGATGGCCTGCTGGGCCAGGTAGTTGCGCAGCACGTACAGCGGGTTGACCGCGTGCATGCGGTGGCGTCGAGCGTCCTGGTTGTCCTCTTCTGAGGCGGCGCGGGCGCAGTAGTCGGTGGCCCATTGGTCGAAACCGGCCAGGTCGACAAAGTCGTCACGCAGGTTGGCCACGGCCTGGGCCGGCGGCTGTTCACCGAGGCGGCGAAAAAACTGGCTGTAATCCACCGCGCTGCCTTGCATCAGTTGCAACAGGCGTTCAATCAAGGTTTGGTCGGTGTCATCGGCGCCGAGCAGGCCGAGGCGTTGGCGCATCAGGCTGAGGTAGTGGGCCTGGTACAGCGGCAAAAACAGTCCGAGGCTGGCCCGCAGCGCCTCAACCTCCACCAGCGGGGTCAAGGCCTGGGCCAGGGCGCTGAGGTTCCAGTGGGCGATGGGCACCTGGTTGCTGAAGCTGTAACGGCCGGCGTCATCGGAGTGGTTGCAGATGTGCTGGGCGTCGAAGTCATCGAGAAAGGCGTAGGGGCCAAAATCAAAGGTGATGCCGAGAATCGACATGTTGTCGCTGTTCATCACCCCGTGACAGAAGCCATAGGCCTGCCAATAGGCGATCAGCTCGGCGTTGCGCTCGACTATCTGGGTAAACATTGCCCCGTAGGGCTCGGCCTGCTCGCTGCAGTCGGAGAAGTGACAGGCCAGCATATGCTCGGCCAGGATTTTCAGCTGCTCGGGTTGCTGGGTGTAATAGAAGTACTCGAAGTGGCCAAAACGCACATGGCTGGGGGCCAGGCGTAGCAACATGGCGGCGCGCTCTTGGGTTTCACGCCAGACCGGGGTGCTGGAGGCGGTGACGCACAGCGCCCGGGAGCTGGGAATGCCGAGGGCATGCAGGGCTTCACTGGCGAGAAATTCGCGGATCGATGAGCGCAGCACCGCGCGGCCATCGCCCATGCGCGAGTAGGGGGTTTGCCCGGCGCCCTTGAGGTGCAGGTCCCAGTGCTCGCCTGCGGCATTGAGCACCTCGCCGAGCAGCAGGCCACGGCCATCGCCCAGGCGCGGGTTGTAGCTGCCGAACTGGTGACCCGAGTAGACCATGGCCCGCGGCTCGGCGGCGCTCCACAGCTTGTGGCCGGCGAACAGCTGAGCAAACTCCGGCTGATCGGCCTGGGCCGGGTCGAGGTCAAGCAGGGCCATGGCCGCGTGGCTGGCAACCACCAGGCGGGGGTCGGCAATCGGCTCGGGCAGCACGGCGGTGGAAAACGCATCGCCCAGGCGGGCGAAGCGGTTATCGAAGGTCAGGTCGGTGAGCGACTTCAAGATGGGTCTCCGGCAATTCCGAGTAAAGTACTCGGAATTGCCGGGGTGCGTCCAGACTCAGGCGTCGTCGCCAGGCTCGGCGGCGGTCTTCGGCAGGGCGGCCGAGGGTTGCTGGGTGCTGTCCAGCTGCGCCTCCTGGCCTTGCAGGTTCTTGACGAAGATATCCATCTGGTTGAAGGCCATCTCCACTTTGTTGGCGCGAAAGCGCTCGACAATCTCGCTGAGCAGTTCGTCGCTGGCCGGCAGTCGGTCGCCGAGTTCGCGTACGTGAAAGCGCAGGTCAAAGTTGAAGGCGCTGGCGCCGATGTTGACGAAGAACAGCTGCGGTTCAGGCTCGCGCAGCACCCGAACGTTCCCATCCACGGCCTGCATGATCAGCTTGCGCGCCAGCGGCAGGTCGGTCTCGTAGGCCAGGCCGAGGTTCAGCACCACCCGGGTCACGGTGTCGGTGAGTGACCAGTTGATCAGCTGATCGGTGACGAAGGTCTTGTTCGGCACGATGATTTCTTTGCGGTCGAAATCGGTGATGGTGGTGGCGCGGATCTGAATCCGGCTGACCGTGCCTGACAGCGCGCCGATGGTGACTGTGTCGCCGATGCGCACTGGGCGCTCGAACAGAATGATCAGGCCGGAGATAAAGTTGGCGAAGATCTCCTGCATGCCGAAACCTATGCCCAGCGACAGCGCGGCGACCAGCCATTGCAGCTTGTCCCAGCTGACCCCGAGGGTCGACAGGGTGGCGACAAAGCCCAGGGCGGCAATCGCATAGGACAGCAGGGTGGTGGTGGCGTAGGCGCTGCCTTGGCCGAGGTTCAGCCGCGACAGCACCAAGACCTCGAGCAGGCCCGGCAGGTTGCGCGCCAGGGCGGCGGAAATGACGATGATCACCAGGGCGCCGAGCAGGTCGCTGAGGCTGATCGGCACCATGCTGGCGGTATCGCCGGTACCACTGCTGTATTCGTACAGGGTGACGTTGTCGAGGTAGGCGAACACGCTGATCAGGTCGGCCCACACCCAGTACAGGCCGCCGAGAAACAGGGCAAAGAGTGCCAGGTTGATCAGGCGCAAGGACTGCTCATTGACTTGGTCGATATGCAGGGCCGGCTCTTCGCCGACCTCGCTGCCATCGGCGCCGTCCTTGGCCTGCGCCTGACGTTTGCTCTGCGCCCGCTGGTAGGCCAGGCGCCGCGCCGCGACGCCCAGCCCACGGACGAAGGTGGCTTCGATCATCAGCCAGACCACCAGCAGGTAGAGGGTTTCGATCAGTCGGTCGCTGAGTTTTAGCGCGGTGTAAAAATAGCCGAGCCCGACGGCCACGCTGAGGCCCAGGGGCAGGGCGATAAAGCCGGTGCCGATGGCTTGGCGCAGGGGCGAGGCATGTTCGCGGATCGGCTCGCTGAACACCATCTTGGCCAGCAGCCAGGCCATTCCCAGGAAGCAGGTGAGCACTATGCCGATCCCGATCACGTCGCGGTCGAGGATCTCCTGCTGGTGCTCGGCCACGGTGCTGACCGCCACCAGGACCATGGCGATCAGGCCGAGCAGGCGCACCTTGGAGTGCAGAAAGGCCACTTGCGGGCGGTTCCAGCGGAAATGCAGTTCGGCCACACCGCCCGGGCTGAGTATCCGGTAGGTGGTATAGAACAGCATCCAGGCTTCGGCCATCTGTATCAGCGCGGCGCCGAGATGGGCGTTCTGGCCGCGCGCATCGATTTGCAGGGCAAAGCCACAGAGCGCCAAAAACAACCCGACCGGCAGGGCCAGCAGCAGGTTCAGCAACAGGGCCAGGGGGGTGTGCAGCTGGCTGTCACGCTTGAAATGGCCGATGTCCTGATGCAGCTCGTCGAGCTTCTGGTACAGGTAGCTGCGTTTCCACAGCAGCACGCCAATCAGCAGCAGCAGTGGCAGGAACAGCAGGGGTTGATTGATCAGCCCGGCCCACAGCTCCTTGCTCACGGAACCCCAGGGCGTCGCGGCCAGCTGGCGTTCCAGATAGGTCGGCAGCTGCTTCAGCCAGGCCAGGTCGAGGGGTTTGTTGCTGGGAATCCAGAACAGTTGCTCGTCGAGGGTGGTGCGCAGGGTTTTTGCGGTGCTCTGCAGCTGCTTCTGGCTCAGTTGCAGGGTGATCGACTGGTTGAGCAGTTCATTGAATTCGCGATTCAACTGCTCCAGCAGTGCGCTGCGGCTAACCACCAGCTCCAGCAGGGCTTTGCGCAGCTCGGGGGTGACCTGTTCGGCGGATTGGCTGGCCAGCAGCTGATCGACATAGAGGCTGGGGCTGCTGATTTTCTCCCGTTGCTGGCCCAGCTCGAACTGATAGAGGCGGATATCGGCGATTTCATCGGCGAGGTTCTTCTCCACCCGAATCTGCGGCAGTGCCTGTTTTTGCTGGTTGAGGATTTTGGCCAGCAGCAGGCTGCCCTTGAGCACGCTGATCTGCTCGTCCAGAGCCTGATCGCTCTGGTTGAGGTTGTCCTGTTGTTGCTTGGTTTGCAGGTTCTGTTCGGTCAGCTCATTGAGGCGCGTGGTAGCGCGCAGCAAATAGTCGGAAGTCTTCAGGTTGGCCGCGCTTTCGTTGGCCAGCAGGCTGTCGGAGCCGGCTTTCTGTACCTCGGCCGAGAGTTCGGCAACGGTTTTTTCCGACTGCAGGCGGCGCTTGTCGTTGATCAGCGCCTGCAACTCACGGGTTTCCTGCTCGCTGCGGGTAATCCGCTCGGTCAGCAGGTCGCGCTGGCTGCTGCCGATATCCTGCAGCAGGCTATTGCCGGCCAGTTCACTGCGGCGCAGCAATAACTGGGCATTCAGTGCGGCTTGTTCGGCCTGCAGCAAGGTGCGCTGCTCGGGGCTGCTGACTTTGCCGTTGTCTTTGCCGTTCTTGAGCAGGCTGCTGATCGCCTGCAGGCGGATCTGGCTGGTGCTGATTTCTGCCTGGGCGCGTTCCGGTCGAGTTTGCGAGCTGATCAGCAGGCTATTGGCGTCGCTCAGTGCAGCTTGCCAAGTGCTCAGTTGGCTGGTGCGCTCGCTCAGCAACTGCTCCAGCTGCGCGGCGGTGGCACTGCCGTAACGCTGCACCACCGGTTTGCTGGGGCTGCTTTGCAGGCGGGTCAGTTCACGCTGGGCGTCATTGATCTGCTGCGGCGCGCTGGCCAGTTGGATTTTCAGCTGGGCCAGGGCCTTGTCGCTGGCGTCGGCCTGGTCGATAAAACTCAGGGTTTGCTCAAGGGTCTTCTGCAGCGCCTTCTGCTCGGCTTCCGGCAGCTTGCGGTCGGCCAGACCGTCCAGCGTGCTTTGCAGCTGGGCGCTGGACGGCAGCTCTGAGCCTTGCGAGGGTTGAATGGACAGGCAAAGCCCGAGCAGGGTGGCGACTAATAGATTACGCAAAGAGGGCATGGCGGGGCTTCGTAAGACTCTTGAATGGGTGGAGTTTAACAGGCCGCTGCAAAACTACTGTGCTGGGCCATGGGGCGATGCAATCAACGCCGGTGCGTGTGACCAGCGATCGGTTAGAGAAACAGGCCGGGGCCTGGCCGTCCGCCCTCGGGGAACTTGACCCCGACTTTGCGGATTTTGTTCCCGTCCATCAGCGCGACTGTCCAGGTCAAGCCATTCCACTCCACCTGGTCGCCGATCACCGGCTGACCACCGATCTGGTGAGCGATAAAGCGGCCGAGGTGTAACTGACCTTCGGCACCTTCAAGTTTCAGGCCATAGAGGGCGGCCACGGCGCCCAGCTGGGCATCGCCTTCGAGGATAAAGTCGCCAAAAAAGCGCAGGTCCTGGCCGCGCTTGGGCGCCTCGATAAAGAGTTTGCCCAGTGCCGGCAGGTCATGTTCGTGGCCCACTACGCAGAGAATGTCGCCGGCTTCAAGCTTGGTGCTACCCGAGGTGTGCAGTAGTTTTTGCCCGCGAAACAGGGAGGCGATGCGCGTGCCTTCGGGCATTTTTAGCTCGCGTAGCGGCGCGCCGATGCACCATTTCTCCGCGCCCAGGCGATAGACAAACAACTCCCACTCGCTGGTGGGGTGGATCTCCAGGCCGGCCCGGGAGATCGGCGCCGGATCGGGCGGCACCGTGACCCGCAGCCATTTGGCCACCCAGGGCAGGCTGGTGCCTTGCAAGACCAGCGAGACCAGCACGATAAAGAACGCCACGTTGAAGAACAGCTGGGCATTGGGCAAGCCGGCCATCAGCGGGAACACCGCGAGAATGATCGGCACCGCGCCGCGCAGGCCGACCCAGGCGATAAAGGCTTTCTCGCGATCGTGGAAGGCGCGAAATGGCAACAGACCGAGAAACACCGACAGCGGCCGGGCGAACAGAATCATCCACAGTGCCAGGGCCAGCGCCGGCAAGGCGATCGGCAACAGCTCATGGGGCGTGACCAGCAGGCCGAGGACCAGGAACATGCCGATCTGGGCCAGCCAGGTCAGCCCGTCGAGCATGTGCAAAATTCCGTGGCGCGAGCGGATCGGGCGGTTGCCCAGCAGCAGGCCACATAGATAAATCGCCAGAATGCCGCTGCCGCCGGCGGCATTGGTGCTGGCGAAAATCATCAGACCGCCGCTGACTACTAGGAGCGGGTAGAGACCGTCGACCAGGTGCAGGCGGTTGATGATCTGCAACAACAGCCAGCCGCCGCCCAGGCCCAGTACCGCGCCGATGGAAAAATCGCGCAGCAGGTGCAGGGCCAATTGCCAGCCGATGGCGTGGTCGCTGCTGGCCAGCAGGCCGATCAGGGTCACGGTGAGGAACACCGCCATCGGGTCGTTGCTGCCGGACTCGATCTCCAGGGTGGCGGTCACCCGCTGGTTCAGGCCGCGGCCACCGAGCAGGCTGAACACCGCGGCGGCATCGGTGGAGCCGACGATAGCGCCAATCAGCATGCCCTCCATGATGCTCAACTTGAACAGCCAGGCGGCGGCGAGGCCGGTCAGCCCGGCGGTGACCAGCACCCCGACGGTGGCCAGGGAGAGGGATGGCCACAGGGCCACGCGAAAACTCGCCACCCGGGTGCGCATGCCGCCGTCGAGCAAGATGATCGCCAGCGCCAGGTTGCCCACCAGGTAGGCGGTTGAGTAATCGCTGAAGGCGATGCCGCCGGGGCCGTCGTTGCCGGCGAGCATGCCGACCGCGAGAAACACCACCAGAATCGGGATGCCAAAACGTGAACCGAAGGCGCTGACCAAAATACTGGCGACCACCAGCAACGCGCCGATAAAAAACAGGCTGTTGATGGCGCTGGCGTCCACAGGCGTACTCCGAGATAAAAGGCAGGATTGGCTCTGCTATGCAGGGCGCGTGCCGAATTCTAACCCGTGGTTTTGCCCAGCAGGCAAAAAAGCCGGTGTCCATTTATCGCTTGCGGCTTTTTGCTGTTCCAGCATTTTAGGTGGCCATTTAATGGCTTCGCTAAGAACTGCGCTGTAGACTCTCGCCGCCGCTAATCAGGTACCGCTAACCGTAGCTAAGCAATCTCATGCCCTGGAGCCTTATCACTCGCCTCATTGTTCACGGATGTACATATATAAATCGCACTTTATGTACATCAACTTGATGGGCTCCTAGTCAATAGACCGCGTTATCGTCAATGAGCAACATACTTTGCAAGGACTCGCACAAATTGAACTCATTTAAACCAAGTCATACCTTTATCGCCTTGGCCATTGCTGCCGCTACCGCAGCCACTCCAGTGCTAGCCGCGCCAGCACCTGACCTCAACTACAACTTCAGCGCCGGCAAGCTGGTCTCGGATAGCGAGACCTTTGGCAATGTCACGCTGGGCGGGTCAATCACCGCCACTACCGCCCCGCAGGTTCATTCATCGCCGGTCGTTAACATCCGCGGTGCCCATGTGTTGGGTGATCTCACCAACAATGCCACGATTAATGCTGCCGGCCTGGAGCCCGTTGGCATTTCGATCAGCGCCTCTTACGCTAATCAGCAGTACATAGGTACGCAGATTGATGGCAATTTCATCAATGCCGGCAGCATTACCGCCACTGGTGATTATGCCGACGCGATTGACTTCTGGGGCAACTCTAAGGTCACAGCCGTCAGCAACAGCGGCACCATCAGCGCTTCGGGTTTGGAGTCTGCCGGTTTACTCATCGACAAGGTCAACCTGCTCACCATCAATAACAGCGGCACCATCCAGGCCCGCGGTGTCGACGCGGACGCTGTTTACATCGAGGAAGGCACCTTTGCCAGCTATACCCCAGAGCAAACGTTTAATGTCGGCATAGTCAACAGCGGCACTATCTCGGCGGATGGCGTCGGTATCTTTGTGTACGACTTTGGCCCGGGCTCTGCCCCGCTACAGATCAATCAGAAGGGCGGCCTGATCGAGGGCGGGGTTGCCGCCATTCAAGGTGACGGCGCCGACCTTAATTGGTCAGGCGGCAAGATCAAGGGCGATATTCTCGATATTGGCGAGGTCAATATCATTGGCGATGCCACTTTCGACGGCGCTAATATCCAAACCAGAGCCGGGACTGGATTTGTCGGCATTGTGAGCGGCAAGCTCTCCTTGGTGGGCCCGTACACCAGCATCGCCGGCAATTTGAGTATGGATTCGGGTTCGACTCTGGAACTGTTTTTGGGCAATAACACTAGTCCCACCACTGCATTACTTAGCGTAAGCCAAACGGCCTACTTCGATCCGAACTCCAAGGTCCAGCTGCAGGCCAATGCGAACGATTTCCGCACGGCCACTGGTGGCACTGAGTACCAGCTGATCAGCGCCGGTGCCATTGTCGGTGGCAATAACCTTAATGTCGCCTCGTCCTCCGCGTTGCTTGAGGTCAAGAGCTTTAGCGTCGCCGGCAATCAGGTGAAGGCGCTGGTCGCCAGCAAGAGCGATGCGGCGATTGTCGATGCGGTCAGTAACGCTGGCGGCAGCAACGCCGCCGCCGCGGCTGTGGTGCCACTGGCTAGTGCTGTACTCGGCGATCTCAGCACAGGCGACCCAGTATTTACCGCCTTCGCCAACGCCGGTAGCGATGCGGAACTGGTCACTCTGGCTGAGCAGTTGACGCCTGAAGTCAACGGTGGCGATAGCCAGGCGGCCAAGACTGACTTGTCGCTGGTCAATGCGGCCATAGGTTCGCGCGCAAGCGCAGCGCGTAGCGGTCTGTCGTCGGGTGATCTGCTGAGCGAGACCGGTGTCTGGGCGCAAGGGCTGAGCAGCGACGCGACCCAGGATGATCGCCAAGGCATCGCCGGCTATGACGCCGACAGCAACGGCATCGCCATCGGCGCTGACGGCAAGCTGAACGAGGCAACCACTCTCGGGCTGGCCTATAGCTACCTGTCGACTGACGTGAGCTCGGGTGGCGGCAACCAGACTGACGTGACCGGCAATGCGCTGACCGCCTATGGCAACTGGGCACAGGATAATTGGTTTGTTGAGGGTTCCTCGACCTACGGTTGGAACGACAACGAGTCCAAGCGCAGCATCGCTGGCACCCAGGCCAAGGCCGACTATGACAGTGAGTTCCTGGGCCTGAATGCTCTGGCTGGCTACAGCTATAGCATCGACAAGAACCTGATCGTTGAGCCGCAAATCGGTGCGCGTTACACCAATATCAGCATCGACTCGTATAACGAAAAGGGCAGCTCTGCCGCCCTGAGTGTTGGCGCGCAACGCTATGAAATCGGTGAAATGGGCGCCGGCGTGCGCCTGGTCGGGGCCTTCGAGTTGGCCAAGGGCAGTCTCGAGCCGCAAGCTAAGGTTATGGCCTGGCATGATTTCATCGGCGATGAAGTCAGCAGCACCAGCACCTTCGTTCTCGGCGGCACACCCTTTACCACCACGGGTTCGGGTTCGGTACGCGACAGCTACGAGCTGGGCCTGGGCCTTGACTACAAGCTTGACGCCTGGACTGTTGGCGGCTCGTACAACTACCTGAGCAAAACGGACTTCAATGCGGACAGCTTTACGGCCAAGGTTCGCTACGACTTCTAAGCGTTCATAGCAATATAAAACGACCCGCCGAGTGCGGGTCGTTTTGTCTCTGTTCAGCGCCGGTGGTTATCTGCCGAACCGTTAAGCTGCTCCATATTTAAAACAACCATTGGGAGACCTGGGTGCTCATTCGAATTCTGTTTGCGGCCATTACGGCCTTGGCCATCAGCGGCTGTGCGACGCCCGTCTCGATTGTCGAGGTCGCGAGCACTAGCACGCTCACGCCAATGATAGTGGGCGACGGCGCCTTCCAGATTCAATCCTTGCAACCCAAGGTGGGGCATTTCGCCAAGCTGCGGGTCTATATCGAGGGCGACGGCCGGGCCTGGGTCACTGCCTCACAACCGAGTGCCGATCCCACGCCGCTCAACGCGATGGTCGTCAACCTGGCCACGGCTGATCCAGCCCCTATCGCCTATCTGGCCAGGCCCTGTCAGTTTGTCGGCAACATAAACTGCCGGCCGGCGGTGTGGACTGATCGACGCTTTAGCCGTGAGGTCATCGACTCAATGAGTTCGGCCTTAGATGCCTTGAAGCAGCTGTTTGCGGTCGAGCAATTCGAGCTGGTGGGCTATTCCGGTGGAGCTGCGGTGGCGTTGATTCTCGCCGGTGAGCGCGATGACGTGGTTCAGGTACAGACCATCGCTGGCAATCTCGATCCCTCGGCCTGGGTGCAAGCCAAAGGACTGTCGCCTTTAACCGGATCGCTCGACCCGCTCGACTACCGTGCAAGGCTGCGCTCAATCCCACAGCGACACTTCGTTGGCCGCGCCGATAAGGTAATTGCGCCCTCTTTGGTTCTGGGTTATGCCCGGAAGGTGCAGGCGCAGTGTCTGGAGGTCGTCGAGGTGGATGCAACCCATCAGCAAGGTTATGCCTCGGTATGGGCGGCATCCAGCTACCAGCCTATTAGTTGTAGCGACTCACCTTAGCTCGACGGCAGACGTTAAGTGTTGTCCCGCCCTTGTTGAGCGCAGCCTACGCCTGCGGCATGGGCGAGTTACCGGGTTATCCAGCTTGGTTAGAACCAGGCATCCTGCATGCCCAGGCAGGTGTCGTCGCGGGCTTCGAGGATGGCCAGCTCGTGGTGGCAGCTGGGCACTTCCCAGGTCAGAAAGTAGCGCGCGGCTTGCAGCTTGCCTTGGTAGAACGCCAGATCCGCCGAGTTGCCCTGGCCGTTGCCGATCAGTGCCAGGCCTTCCTCGGCGCGGATCGCCTGTTCCAGCCAGCGCCAGCCAATCACCAGATGGCCAAAGACTTTCAGGTACAGCGCAGAATTGGCCAGACCTTGATTGACCTTGCCGCTCATCAGATCGCCCAGCAGCGCCAGGGTGACGACCGACAGGCGTGCGAGCAGTTGCTCCAGCGGCTGGCGCAGGGGGCTTAGGCTGTCGTACTGGCTGGCGCGTTGGCAGCTGCCTTGAATCAGTTTGACCAGTTGCTTGAGCGCCGCGCCGTTGTTCATCGCCACCTTGCGGCCCAGCAGGTCGAGGGACTGGATGCCGTGGGTGCCTTCGTGGATCGGGTTCAAGCGGTTGTCGCGGTAGTACTGCTCCACCGGGTATTCACGGGTGTAGCCGTGGCCGCCGAGAATCTGGATGGCCAGTTCGTTGGCCTTGAGGCAGAACTCAGACGGCCAGGATTTGACGATCGGGGTCAGCAGGTCGAGCAGCTCCAGCGCAGTTTTGCGCTCCTCGTCGGTGTCCAGCGTTTGGGTGTCGTCGAACAGCCGGGCGGCATACAGGCCCAGGTCGAAGGCGCCTTCGACGTAAGCCTTCTGGGTCAGCAGCATGCGCCGCACATCGGCGTGTTCGATGATCGCCACTTGCGGGCTGCTCGCGTCTTTGCCATCTGGCAGCCGGCCCTGCGGACGCTGGCGGGCGTAGTCCAGCGAGTACAGGTAGCCGGCGTAACCGAGCATCACCGCGCCCATGCCGACGCCGATGCGCGCCTCGTTCATCATCTGGAACATATAGGACAGGCCCGCATGGGGCTTGCCCACCAGGTAGCCGACGCACTCGCCCTTATCGCCGAAGTTCAGCGCGGTGGAGGTGGTGCCGCGCCAGCCCATCTTGTGGAACAGCCCGGCGAGTATCACGTCGTTGCGTGGGCCCAAGGAGCCGTCCTCCTTGACCAGGAATTTTGGCACGATAAACAGGCTGATGCCCTTCACCCCGGGCGGTGCGTCCGGCAGGCGGGCCAGCACCATGTGCACGATGTTCTCGGAGAGCGGGTGGTCGCCGCCGGAGATAAAGATCTTGTTGCCCTTGATCCGGTAGCTGCCGTCGCTGGCCGGTTCGGCTTTGGTGCGCAGGTCCGACAAGGACGAGCCGGCATGGGGCTCGGTCAGGGCCATGGTGCCGAAGAAACGACCGTCGATCATCGGTTGCAGGAAGCGGGCTTTGTGCTCATCGCTGCCAAAGCTCTCGATCAGGTTGGCGGCGCCCATGGTCAGGAAGGGGTAGGAGGTGGTCGCCGCGTTGGCCGACTGAAAATGCGCGAAGCAGGCTTGCGACAGCAGGTTGGGCAACTGCATGCCGCCGGCCTCGAACTCGCGGGTGGCATTCAGAAAGCCAGCCTGCAAGAACGCATCCACCGCCGGCTTGACCTCGGGGATCAGCACAGCGGCGCCGTCCACATACTGCGGCTCGTGCTCGTCGCCTTTGCGGTTGTGCGGGGCGAACAGGTTTTCGGCGATGCTGCGGGCGGTGCCAATGGCGGCGTCGAAGGTCTCGCGGCTGTGCTCGGCGAAGCGCGGGCGCTGGGTGAGGGCGCAGGCGTCGAGCACTTCATAGAGTTCGAAGGCCAGGTTGCGGGCGCTGAGCAGAGTCTCGGACATCGGACGTACCTTTGGCTAAATAGGGCTGTGGCTGAAGATGGTTGAGGTTTCGATGGCCCAGTCTAGGTCGCCGGTTGAACGCCGCCTAGCATCATCCAAACCGCTGATATGGGGCTAAACAGCCGCATGGTGTTGAAAACCGCAGGCAGCGGCGGTGGCTGTTAAACTGTGCGGCTTTACGCTGCATGCGTCATGCGTGCGCGCTGCAACACGAGGAATTTGTCCAATGAACTATCGCCACGCCTTCCATGCCGGCAACCACGCCGACGTCTTCAAGCACCTGACGCTGTCGCGCCTGATTGCCCTGCTGAGCCGCAAGGAGGCGCCTTTTGCCTACCTCGACAGCCATGCCGGGGTGGGTCTGTATGACCTCAGGGGCGATCAGTCCACCCGCACCGGCGAATGGCTGGAAGGCGTTGCGCGGATTTGGGAGGCGAAAAAAGCCCCGGCGCTGGCGGCCGACTACCTGAAAGTGCTGCGCGAACTTAACCCCGATGGCCAGTTGCGCTACTACCCGGGCTCGCCCGAACTGGCGCGGCAGCTGTGCCGCGAGCAAGACCGCCTGCACCTGAATGAGAAACACCCGGAAGACGGTCGCCTGCTGAAAGACAATATGAAGCGCGACCGTCGTGTGGCCGTGCACCTGGGTGAGGGCTGGTATATCCCGCGAGCCTTGCTGCCGGTGGCGGAAAAACGTGCGCTGATGCTGATCGATCCGCCCTTTGAGCAGGACGATGAGCTGGAGCGCTGCGCCGTGGCGCTGAAGGAAACCATCCAGCGCATGCGCCAGGCGGTGGTCGCCATCTGGTATCCGATCAAGGAGCAGCGCACCCTGCGGCGCTTCTACCAGGATCTGGAGAAATCCGGCGCGCCGAAACTGCTGCGGGTCGAGCTCTATGTGCACCCGGCCGACGACGCCCAGCGCCTGAATGGCTCGGGCCTGATCATCGCCAATCCGCCTTGGGGGCTGGAAGAAGAACTCAATCAACTGCTGCCCTGGCTGACCAATGTGCTGGGGCAAACCCAGGGCGGCTGGCGCTGTGACTGGTTGATTGAAGAAAAGCCGGCGGCTTAGGTTTTGGCTGCGTTGCCGTTATGAGTTGGAAAGCGATTTTGCAGGGTGGGCTTCAGTCCAGCGCAGCTCGGTAAGGGGTTTGGTGGGCTGAAGCCCCCCCTACGTTTTGCGGCCAACAGTTAACGGGTAGGTAGCCTTAGGTTTTGCCTTCGTCGGGCGACTAATGACCGTTCAGGCGTTGCGCCAGCAGCGGCAAGAAGCACTCCAGTTGTTCGGTCAGTTGCACCAGCAAATCGCCGGCGGCGGCCAGCTCGCCGTGTTTGCCGAGGTACTCCAGTTGTTCGGCCAGGTGTTGCGCCGGGGTCAGGGCAAAGCTGCCGAGCAGCGCCTTAAACGCGTGGGCGGTCAGCTGCAGGCTGCTGGCATTACCCTGCTGCAGCGCCAGCTGCAATTTGTCCAGATAGTCGCTGCGACAGCTGGCCAGGAACGGCGCGCCAATCGCCTGCAAAATAAGCGGGTCAACCTGGCTGAGCGCTGCGCTGTAATTGAACGTCACGCCGCGCAGCGTGTCCGGGCCAGACTCTGCCGGCAGCGGGTCACTACCAGTCAGGACCCGGGTAATTTCGGCATAGAGTTGCTGGCGATTGATTGGTTTGCTGATGTAACCGTCCATGCCGGCCGCCAGGCAAGCCTCCCGGTCGCTGACCATGGCATTGGCGGTCATGGCGATGATTGGCAGATGACGGCTGCCGGTCTCGGCGGCGCGGATTAGTTGGGTGGCTTCCAGCCCGCCCATCTCGGGCATAAACATGTCCATCAAGGCTAGGTCGAAGCGTTGCTGAGCAATCAACTCAATGGCTTGTTTGCCGTTGCCGGCCAGTACCACTTGGTGCTGGTGCCGTTCGAGCAACTTGCTGGCGAGAATGGCGTTGATTGGATTGTCTTCCACCAGCAGCACGCGCAAGGCCGGCAGCGGCTGTTCGGGATGGCTGTCGGTGGGCGCCGCTGAGTGGTTTTTGTTGCTGAGGCCGCGCACCTGCAGCAGGCTGTGTAGCAGCTCGGGCTTGGCCAGGGGCGTGGTCAGTGACACGACGCCAAGCTGTTTGCAGCGCGGCTGACTCAGCCCTTGTTGGCCGGCATTAAGCAACATGATGCAGTGCGGGAGCAGCGTCTTGGGCAGCTGCTCGAGCAACTGGAAGCCGTCGCCATCACTCAGTTGCGCACCGATCAGGGCCGCGCCGAAGGCCGGCAAATTGGCCGGTGGTTGCGCCAGCAGGGCCTGCGCCTGGCTCAGGTTGGCGACGCCGACGGGTTCTAGTTGCCAGTCGCGCAGACAGTTTTCCAGCAGTTGGCGCCGCTCGGCTTGGCTTTCCACCACCAATACCGCCAAGCCCTGCAGCTGCTTACTCTGCTCCGGGCTTGGCCGCGGTTGTGGTGTGCAGGCGATGCCGCAGTGGGGCAGGCGCAGGCTGAAGTGGAAGGTCGAGCCCGCGCCCGGGCTGCTTTCCAGCCACAGCCAGCCGTGCATCAGCTTGAGCAGACGGGCGGCGATCGGCAGGCCCAAACCGGTGCCGCCAAATTGGTGGGCGATTGAGCTGTCGGCCTGGGTAAAGGCATCAAAAATCCCGGCTTGCGCCTCGGCCGCGATGCCGATCCCGGTGTCTATCACGCGGCCGTGCAGTTCGCTGCTGTGGGCATCCTGGGAACTGACTGCAAGGCACACTCGTACACTGCCATGAGCGGTGAACTTGATCGCATTGCCGATCAGGTTGAGCAGTATCTGCCGCAGTCGGCCGGCGTCGCCGAGCAGTTGCTGCGGCACGTCCGGGTCGATGTCGAGAATCAGCGCCAGGCCTTTTTCTTCGGCGCGCACCGCCAGCAGGCGCATGGCTTCCCAGCTGCAGGCGGCGAAGTCGAAAGGCTCCGTGCAGAGTTCCAGCTTGCCGGCCTCGACTTTAGAGAAATCGAGGATGTCGTTGATGATGCCGAGCAAGGCGTCCGCAGAGAATTTGGCCATGTCCAGGTAGCGGCGTTGTTCGGTGTTGAGCTGGCCGTCGAGGGCCAGTTCCAGCATGCCGAGGATGCCGTTCATCGGTGTACGAATCTCGTGACTCATCACCGCCAGAAAGGTGCTCTTGGCCCTATTGGCCGCCTCGGCTTGCTGAATGGCCTGTTGCAGCTCGGTTTCTTTGAGCTTGCGCTGGGTGATGTCGCGAAAGCTGAACACCTGCCCCTGCAATTGCCGGTTGATATACAGCGGGACGCGATGGCGCTCGAAGTAGCGACCGTCGTGCAGGCGCAGGATGTCGAATTGCTCGGGATCGTCACAAGCATGCTGATCCAGTTCGGTCAGTGTGTACTGGCCTGGGAGCAGCTGACTGTCGAGAAAGCGCAACACGGCGCTGTCGACGCCAGCGCTCAGCAATGCCTCGGGGATCTGCCACAAACGGGCGAAATGGCGGTTCATGTTGTTGATGCCGCCGTCCAGATTAGTCACCAAAATGCCATCGGCGGTGGCCTCCAGGGTGGCCGACAGCAGCGAGGTGGTGTGTTCCAACGCTTGGCTGGCGGCTTGTTGCGGCGTCGCATCCTGGAAGCTCAGCAGCAGCAAGCTGTGCGCGCCAGCCTCAATTTGTCGCAGCGACTTGGTGACGCAGAACAACGACCGATCCTGGCGTTTGTATTCACTGTCGACGGCGCTCAGGTTGCTGATCTGCCCGGCGCGCACGTCATCCCAGAAGAACATGTCTTGAATCGAGCTTTCGACATCCGTGATCGGCAGTTGCAGCAGTTCTTCGCGTTGGTAACCCAGGGCTTGGCAGGCCGGCTGATTGGCTTCGACGATCAGCAGGCTGCGCGGGTCGACCACCAGCAGCGCTTGTTCATAATGGGTCAGCAAGGTTTGGGCGATGGCGTTGGGCGAAATCTGGGTCATCTAAGAGGCCGCCGCTTGTTGTGGATCAAAGTAGTAGGTCACGTGCTGGCGCGGGCTCAGGTAGTTGTAGATCTCGTGCGGCAACTGGCCGGGACGCAAACTTTTGCTGATATTGAGCTCGGCTTCGCGCTCCAGGTCGAGAATGATCGCCTCCTCCTTGGGCACTTCCGGGTCATAGACAATCACGGTCGGGCGCAGCGGCTTGTTCGGGTTGACGGCCAGCACCAAGCCGATCATTTCGTTCGACAGCTGCACGATGCAGCCCGGTGGGTAGACGCCCAGGCAGCGAATAAAGGCTTTCAGGGCCTCGGGGTCAAAGTGCGCGCGTTGTTGGGTAAACATCTTCGACAGCGCTTCGTGCGGGGTTAGCGCCTCGGCCAGGTTGGGCGGGTTGCAGAGGTTGTCGTACTGGTTGGCGATGGACACCACGCGCGCCAGCGGGCTGATCTGTGGGCCTTTGAGCTGGCGTGGGTAGCCGCTGCCGTCGCTGAGTTCATGGTGCTCGCGGATGATCCGTTGCGCCGCCTCGCTCAGCTCCATGCGCGCGGCCAGTTTGATGCCGTAGTCGCAGTGCAGGTGCAGCAGGCCGAGTTCGGCTTTGTTGAGCGGCTCGGTCTTGAGCAGGATTTTGCTTGGGATGTCGAGCTTGCCGATGTCGTGCAGCAAGGCGCCGAGGCCCAGTTGCAGGGTGTCCTCGTGACTAAATTGCAGAATCCGCGCCAGCATAATCGACAATACGGTGACGTTGAGAGAGTGAAAGTAGGCGTCCTCACCGGCTTTGCCGTTGAGCGCATGCATTAAAACGGTGTCTTCTCCGAGCATGGCTTCGACCATTTGCTTGACCAGTTCTTCGGCTTGGCGCAGGGTTTCTTGCGGCTGGCTGCGCAGGTTGCGGCTAATGTTTTTCACCGTGTTGTTGGCCTGCTGGAATTTTTTATTCACCTCGGCCAGGTTGCGCCGCAACGCTTTGAGCTGTTCGATGCGGGCCTGTTTGGCTTGCATGGCCGCCAGTTCTTCGGGGCTCGGCGCTGGTGGTGCGGCGGGCTCGGCGGCAACCGCTGGTGCGGAGCTGGCTGTGCTGGGCAGTGGTCGGCAGTCACTGCGCTTGGGGTCATAGCGCAAGCGTGGAAAGCCCAGGGCGCGCAGGGTATTGAGCTGTTTTTCGTCTTTGATCTTGAAGCTGCTGAAGGTGAAGGAATGCTCCATCCAACCGCGGTCGAGGTGGATGTAGAGACCGACACAAAGCTGATCAGTATTGATGTAGAGCGGTTCGTCGGGCATGCCGTCCTCTGCGCAAATCATCCTGGCCGGCAGGGCTCCGGCACAATGCCCTGAGTCTAGACGCTGGCTGGCAGCCCTGCGCACCCGAACCGCGCAAAACTCTGACGAGCTACGCCGGGGCTGGCGACTAGCGGTTGGCTTTGTCCAGCTGGTCGCCGGCCAGGTAAGAAACCGCGACGCTGAGCGCCCAGCAGAGGATAAACAGCCAAATACTCTCACTCAGGTGCAAGGTGAGTTGCTGCACGCTTTGCTCCACTGCGCGGGTCAGGGCCATGATCTCCAGCGGCAGGGAACCATCGACAATCTGGTCGCTGAGCAGGTAGGCGGTGGCCAGGGTCTCGCGCAGCACATAAGCACTGATGGCCAGTGCCGGCAGAATAAAGCTGGCCGCCAACCAATAGCGCTTTAGCCACCACAAGCCCGCGCCGGGGAATATCAGCGTTGAGTAGAGTGCCGCCTTAATGGATTTTTTCATGAATCGCTTCTGAGGCTGAGGTGAGGGGTGAGATAGGCAAGTGCTATGGGCCTGACTCGCGGCCTTTTAGGGCGCTAAACAAACCCCGGTGCCGCCCAAGCCGCAGTAACCCCCGGGATTTTTGGCCAGGTATTGCTGGTGATATTGCTCGGCATAGTAGAAGGGCGGCGCCAGGCGGATTTCGCTGGTGATGGGGCCAAAGCCGGCGTGCTCAAGCTGCTGTTGAAAGCGCTGCTGGCTGGTCTGGGCCTCGGCCAATTGGGCGGGACTGGTGCAGTAGATCGCCGAGCGGTATTGGCTGCCCTGGTCATTGCCCTGGCGCATGCCTTGGGTTGGGTTGTGGGACTCCCAGAACACTTTTAGCAGCGCCGCATAGCTGGTTTGTTGCGGGTCAAACACCACCAGCACCACTTCGGTGTGGCCGGTCAGGCCCGAGCAGGTTTCTTCATAATTGGGGTTGGGCGTGTGGCCGCCGGCGTAGCCAACCGCCGTAACCGTCACCCCGGGTTGCTGCCAGAAACGCCGCTCGGCCCCCCAAAAACAGCCCATGGCAAATATCGCCTGCTCCAACCCCGCGGCAAAGGGCGGCTGTAACGGCTGGCCGTTGACGAAGTGTGGCGCGCTGATCGGCATCGGCGTGCTGCGCCCCGGCAGGGCTTGCTCGGCGGTGGGCAGGGCGTTTTTATCGAGCAGAATCTGCGAGCGCAAGACCATGATGCTTTCCTCGGTGGGTGAGCGTAGGACGGATGCAATCCGCGATCGGCGTGCTGCGACCCGCTATCTGCGCGGGTTGCACCTGCCCTACGCAATAGACAGCTGGCGCTGCGGATTATTCGCTCGCTAGCCGGATGTGGCGGCGTTGTTGCGCCCCGGATAGCGCTGCAAACGCTGGATCAGTTGGGCCACGGGCAGCGGGCGATCAAACAGATAGCCCTGGCCAATGTCGCAGTGCTGACGGCGTAAAAACGCCAGTTGTTCGGCGGTTTCGACGCCTTCGGCGACCACTTTGAGCTTGAGTTTGTGGGCCATGGCGATCACTGCGGCGGTAATTTCCATGTCGTCCTGATCGTTGGGGATGTCGCGGATAAAGCTGCGGTCAATCTTGATCACGTCGATCGGGAATTTTTTCAGGTAGCTGAGCGATGAATAGCCGGTGCCAAAATCGTCCATCGCCAGGGTTAGCCCCAAGGCCTTGAGGCTTAGCAGTTGCTCGCGGGTGGTGTCGCTGGCCTCCAGCAACAGGCTCTCGGTCAGCTCCAGTTCGAGCAGGTGCGCCGGCAGTTGATGCTCGTGCAGGATGGCGGCAATGGAGCCGACCAGGTCTGGGTCGGAGAACTGTTTGGGGGACAGATTAATTGCCACCTGGCACTCGCCCAAGCCCTGCGCCAGCAGTTGTTTGCTCAGGTTACAGGCTTGGTTGGCGACCCATTTGCCAATCGGAATAATCAGCCCGGTTTCCTCGGCGACGCTAATAAACTGCTCCGGGTTAATCATGCCCTTGTCTGGATGATTCCAGCGTAGCAGCGCCTCGACGCCTTGCAGTTGGCCGGTCTTGAGGTTCAGCTTGGGCTGGTAAAACACTTCCAGCTCGTTTTGTTGCAAGGCGCGGCGCAGGTTGTTTTCAATAAAGAGTTGGTGGTCGGCCTGGGCATTCAACACCTGGTTAAACACCTGCAGTTGCTGTTTGCCGTTGGCCTTAGCCTTGTGCAGCGCCAGCCCCGCGTGTTTCAGCAGGGTTTGCGGGTCGCTGCCATGCAGCGGCGCGCAGGCCAGGCCGATCGAGCCGCTGACGCTAATCAGCTGGTTGTCGACGAACAGTGGTTTATTCAGCGTTTCCAGCACCTGCTCGGCCAGCAACTGGCCATGGGCGAGGTCAATGCCGTCGAGTTGTACGGCGAACTCGTTGCTGGCCAGCCGCGCCAAGTTGCCCTGTGGGCTCAGGGTGTTGCGCAAGCGCAGCGCCAGGCTGACCAGTAATTTGTCGCCGGTGGTGTGGCCGAGGCTGTCGTTGATCCGCTTGAAGTTGTCGATGTCGACCAGCAGCAGGCAGGTGGGGGCCTGGCTGTCGGCGGCAAAGCGTTGCTCGAGATTGCGGATAAAGGTCAGGCGGGTGCCCAGTCCGGTCAGGTTGTCGTGATAGGCCAGGCGCTCAAGGTGTTGTGCGGCGCGTTTGTGCTCGGTGATATCGGTGTAAATGCCCAGGTAGTGACTGAGCTCGGCGTGCTCGTCGTAGACCTTGGAGATGCTCAGTTGTGCCCAATAAGGGTCGAGGTTTTTGCGCCGGGTCTTAAACTCGCCTTGCCAGTGGTTGCTGTGGTTCAGCGTCGAATGGGGGGCAAATAACTGCTCATTGAGATTGGCCAGTGCCGGCAGTTCGAAGATGCTGCGCCCGCGTACTTCATCGATGCCGTAGAGGCTGATGGCGGTGAAGCTGGGGTTGATGTATTCGACCAGGCCATCGCGATCAAGCAGCAAAAAGGCGCTGGCGCTTTGCTCTATGGCGCGCTGAAACAACGCCAACGACGGTTTTGGCTCGCTGCGCGGGACGGCCACCAGGCGCTCGTGGGGGTGCTCGTCGACCAGCAGGTAGCCGTGCAGCATGGCCATTGAATGCTGCTCAAAGGCTTCGCCAAGCTCCAGTAAGTAGCGTGGGCCGAGCGGAGTTTGCAGGCTGTAACGGACTTGGTAATGGTTGCCGCGACTCAGCTGCTGGCTGATGCTGGCGTGCAGTTGCTGGCGGCATTCGCAGATCAGCTGTGCGAAGGGGCTGTCGAGCAGGGCGCAGAGTTCGACTGCCGGTTGGCCCAGTTGCTGTTCGCAGGCCGGGTCCAAGTACAGCAAAGTCCAATCGTCTTGATGCAGTCGCTCAAAGCGCAACAGGCCCAGACCTGCCGACACTGGCAACTGTGTCACAACCTCGGCCGCCGAACGACTGACGGCATGGGGATGGCTTTTCATCAACGGACTCGCTTGAAGTATGCTGGCCGAACCGGGGGCTCGGCCCACCTCTCTTTAGCGCAGGCCAAGGGTGCATCATGCTGGCAAAACTGACAAGACTGATACGACCGCTGAGTTTGCTATTTTTTACCGGCGTGCTGGGCAGTGTTTCTGCCGCCGAAATCGATAGCGGCTTAAGCAGTCCGGAGCAGGTCAGCTACCTGGCCGGCATCCAGCGCGCCCACCCCCATGTCAGTGAGCGCCAGGCGTTGCTGGCGCAGTGTAATCAGCTGCTGAAAACCTACGCCTTGCGCGCCGGTTATCAGCTCGGCCAGGCCGACCCGCGGGATCTGCTCTATCAGCTGAGCATCAGTGGGCCGGGTGAGTTGTTACTGCGCGAAGAGTCGCGCGCCCCGCAAGGCCCGGCCGTGGCGGTGCGTAATCAACAGTTATCGGTGTTTGGTGTCGATCCCTTTATTCGTTACGACTGCCCGCTGAATGGCATTCGCTGCGTGCTGCAAAATCCCGCCGACGGCAGCCCGTTGCTCAGCGTGTTGCGCGACCAAGACGGCGCCGCCGAACTGGCCAAAGCCTTGAGTTTTTTGATTCGCAATTTGCAGAAGGGTTAAATACCTGCCAAAAACAAACCCCGCACGCGGCGGGGTTTGTGGTGTTGCGGTTAGCGCATTTAAAACCTACAGCAGCAAGGTGCGGATATCTTCCAGCACGTCACCGAGACGCTTGGTGAAGCGTGCTGCTGCGGCGCCGTTGATCACCCGGTGATCGTAGGACAGTGACAACGGCAGCATCAGCCGTGGCTGGAAAGCTTGGCCGTCCCACACCGGTTGCATGGTCGCCTTGCTGACACCCAGAATCGCCACTTCCGGGGCATTGACGATCGGCGTGAAGCCGCTGCCGCCGATATGGCCAAGGCTGGAGATGGTGAAGCAGGCGCCCTGCATGTCATCGGCCGAGAGCTTTTTAGTGCGGGCTTTTTCTGCCAGCGCCGCCGCCTCGGCCGCCAGTTGCAGCAGGCTCTTCTGGTCGACGTCTTTGATCACCGGCACCAGCAGACCTTCTGGGGTGTCGACGGCAAAGCCGATGTTGACGTACTTCTTGCGGATGATCGCCTTGCCCGACGGCGCCAGGGAGCTGTTGAAGTCCGGCAGCTCCTTGAGCAGATGGGCGCAGGCTTTCAGCAGCAGTGGCAAGACTGTCAGCTTGACCCCGGCTTTTTCGGCCACGGCTTTCTGGGCGATGCGGAAGGCTTCCAGCTCGGTGATGTCGGCCGCGTCGAACTGGGTCACGTGCGGCACGTTCAGCCAGCTGCGGTGCAAGTTGTTGGCGCCGACTTGCATCAGGCGGGTCATCGGCACTTCTTCGATTTCACCGAACTTGCTGAAATCGATCACCGGGATCGGTGGAATGCCCGAACCGCCGGTGACGCCAGCGGCCGGCGCTTCCTTGACCTTCAGCAGCTGCTGTTTGACGAACAGCTGTACGTCTTCCTTGAGAATCCGGCCGTGGGGGCCGCTGGCGCTGACGGCGTTTAGCTCAACCCCAAACTCACGGGCCAGTTGGCGTACCGCCGGGCCGGCATGCACGCGATTACCGCTGGCGACCACGGGTGTTGCCGCTGCCTTGGCGGCGGCCGCCGACAGCGAGGCGATGGCGCTGACTTCGGCGGCGATGGCCGGGTCGGCACCGGCCGGAACCCGATGCACTTCGGCTACTGTGGCCGGCGCCGCAGCAGGGGCTGCGCCAAGCACCTGGAGTTGCATAATCAGGTCGCCGGTGCCGACTTCGTCGTCCAGTTTGACGCTCAGGCGGGTCACCACGCCGGCAGCTGGCGAGGGGATTTCCATGCTGGCTTTGTCGGATTCCAGGACCAGCAGCGACTGATCGACTTCGACCGTGTCGCCAACCTTGATCAGCAGTTCGATGATCTTGGCTTTGCCAGACGAGCCTATATCCGGCACATAAATGTCCTGCAGCGACGCGGTCGCCGCTGCGGGTGTCGCGGCTGGCTCGGCGGCTTTGGCCGGAGTCGCAGGCGCTGCAGTCGCAGCTTGCGGCGCAGGTTCGGCGGCAGCAGGAGCCGCCGCGTCGCCTTCCGCTTCCAGCTCCAGCAACTCGTCGCCTTCTTTCAGGCGATCACCGAGTTTGACCTTCAGGCTTTTAATCACCCCGGCCTTGGGCGCCGGGATTTCCATGCTGGCTTTGTCCGACTCCAGGGTCAGCAGGCTTTGCTCGGCTTCAATCCGATCACCCACTTTAACCATCAGTTCGATCACTTCACCCTCACCGTTGCCGATATCGGGTACGCGAATCAATTCACTCATTTCTTCGCTCCTTAGCAGTCCAGTGGGTTGCGTTTTTCGGGGTTGATGCCGAACTTGGCGATGGCCTCGGCCACCACTTTCGGTTCGATATCGCCACGGTCGGCCAGTGCCTCAAGGGCCGCCAGCACCACGAAATAACGGTCAACCTCAAAGAAGTGCCGGAGTTTTTTGCGACTGTCGCTGCGTCCGAAACCGTCGGTGCCGAGCACCTTGTATTCTTTGCTGGGAACCCATTGGCGGATCTGGTCAGCAAACAGCTTCATATAGTCAGTGGAGGCGATGACCGGTCCTTTGCGACCGCTCAGGCATTGTTCGACGTAGCTCTGTTGTGGCTTCTGCTGCGGGTGCAGGCGGTTGTTGCGTTCCACCGCCAGGCCTTCGCGGCGCAGTTCGTTGAAGCTGGTGACGCTCCACACATCGGCGCCGACGTTGAACTCGTCGCGCAAGATCTTCGCCGCTTCGCGCACCTCGCGCAGGATGGTGCCGGAGCCAAGCAGTTGCACGTGGTAGGCGGCGTCTTTCTTGTCTTCTTCGAGCAGGTACATGCCCTGGATGATGCCGTTTTCGGCGCCCTCCGGCATGGCCGGCTGCATATAGGACTCGTTCATCACGGTGATGTAATAGAACACGTCCTGTTGCAGCTCGGTCATCTGGCGCATGCCCTCGCGGATGATCACCGCCAGCTCATAGCCATAGGTCGGGTCGAAGGTGCGACAGTTGGGGATGGTCGACGCCAGCAAGTGGCTGTGACCGTCTTCGTGTTGCAGGCCTTCGCCGTTCAGCGTGGTGCGTCCGGCGGTGCCGCCGATCAGGAAACCACGGGTGCGGCTGTCGCCGGCGGCCCAGGCCAGGTCGCCGATCCGCTGGAAGCCGAACATCGAATAGAAGATGTAGAACGGCAGCATCGGCTGGTTGTGGCTGGAGTAGGAGGTGCCCGCGGCGATAAAGGACGACATGGCGCCGGCTTCGTTGATGCCTTCTTCGAGGATCTGGCCTTTCTTGTCCTCGCGGTAAAACATCACCTGGTCTTTGTCGACTGGCTCATACAACTGGCCGACCGAGGAGTAGATGCCGAGCTGGCGGAACATGCCTTCCATGCCGAAGGTACGTGCCTCGTCGGGGATGATCGGCACTATGCGCGGGCCGATTTCCTTGTCTTTGACCAGCTGCGCGAGAATCCGCACGAAGGCCATGGTGGTGGAAATTTCGCGCTCGCCCGAGCCGTCGAGAATCGCCTTGAGCGACTCCAACGGTGGCGTCGGGATGCTGAAACTCTTCGCGCGACGTTGCGGCAGATAACCGCCGAGGGCGGCGCGGCGCTCGTGCAGGTATTTGTATTCGGCGCTGCCTTCCTCGGGCTTGAAGAACGGCAGGTTTTCCAACTCGTCGTCTTTGACCGGGATGTCGAAGCGGTCGCGGAATTTCTTCAAGCTGTCGACGTCGACTTTCTTGGTGTTGTGCGCGGTGTTCTTCGCTTCACCGGCGCCGGTGCCATAACCCTTGATGGTCTTGGCCAGGATCACGGTCGGCTGCTCTTTATGGTTAACCGCCTGGTGATAGGCCGCATACATCTTGTACGGGTCGTGGCCGCCACGGTTGAGCTTCCAGATTTCGTCGTCGGACAGGTCTTCGACCATCGCCTTGAGTTCCGGCGAGTTGAAGAAGTGTTCACGGACGAAGGCGCCATCTTTGGCCTTGTAGTTCTGGTACTCGCCGTCGATTACTTCGTCCATCCGCCGCTGCAGGATGCCGTCCTTGTCCTTGGCCAGCAGTGGGTCCCAGAAACGGCCCCAGATGACCTTGTTGACGTTCCACTCGGCGCCGCGGAATACCCCTTCCAGTTCCTGGATGATCTTGCCGTTGCCGCGTACCGGGCCATCAAGGCGCTGCAGGTTGCAGTTGATCACGAAGATCAGGTTGTCGAGCTTCTCGCGGCCAGCCAGGGAAATGGCGCCCAGCGATTCCGGCTCGTCGCACTCGCCGTCACCGAGGAAGCACCAGACTTTCTGCTTGCCGGCCGGGATATAACCGCGGTGTTCCAGGTACTTCATAAAGCGCGCCTGGTAGATCGCCTGGATCGGACCCAGACCCATGGATACGGTGGGGAACTGCCAGAAGTCCGGCATCAACCAAGGGTGCGGGTAGGACGATAGGCCACCGCCATCGACTTCCTGGCGGAAGTTGTTCAGCTGCTCTTCGCTGATCCGCCCTTCCATAAAGGCGCGGGCGTAGATGCCGGGCGAGACGTGGCCCTGGATATACAGCAGGTCGCCGCCATGTTCGTCGGTCGGCGCCTGGAAGAAGTAGTTGAAGCCAATGTCATACAACGTCGCGCTGGAGGCAAAGCTGGAGATGTGGCCGCCCAGATCCGGGTCTTGCAGGTTGGTGCGCATCACCATGGCCATGGCGTTCCAGCGCACCAGCGAGCGAATCCGTCGCTCCATAAACAGGTCGCCGGGCATGCGTGCCTCGTGGCCGACCGGAATGGTGTTGCGATACGGCGTGGTGATCGCATAGGGCAGCTGCGCACCGCTACGGGTGGCCAGTTCGCCCATGCGGGTCAGCAGGTAATGGGCGCGATCATCGCCCTCTTTGTCGAGGACCGATTCGAGGGCGTCCAGCCATTCCTGGGTTTCGACGGGATCGAGGTCTTGCATGGCTTGCTCCAGGGCTTAAAGGCTTCCAGAATCGGTAGCCTTGGTTCGCGGCCGGCCTTGTGAGCGGGCTGCGTGAATTCTTGGGTTTACCGGGGTTAAACCGGCTTCCTGTAGTTTTACTACATATTGACGCTCGAATCAGCTTTTTTGCTACATTTTTTAGTAGTAAAACTACAGAATTGTTGTGCCTTGCCGTTGTCGCTGCGACGCCGGCCAGCCAAGCTTGAGCACACTTGCCAAAAGGATAGACCATGAGTTTGCCGTCGCTGATCCACCTGCCTGCCACTTTGCACGCCAGTCTGGCCCTGGCCGAGACCACCTGGCTGGCGGCGGTGTCGGCGCTGGCCGATGACGCGCTGGCGCGCTGGCAGGCGTGGCCGGCCGCACGCCAGGCGGCGTTTGCGCGGGCCTTGGCGGCCAGCGAGTTTGTCAGCGAGCAGGCCAGTCGCGATCCATTGATGCTGCTGGCCTTGGCCGATTCCGGGGAGTTGGAGCGCAGCCTGGCGCCGAACGAATTGCGTGAGCAATTGCAGGCAGCCTTGGCCGAGTGTGGCGATGAAGATGCGTTGAGTCGCTGTTTGCGTCGCCTGCGCAATCGTCAGCAACTGCGGATTATCTGGCGCGAGGTCAACCGTCTGGCGGATTTGCGCGAGACTTGCGGTGATCTGTCGGCGCTGGCCGAGGCCTGCATCGATCTGGCCTATGCCTGGTTGTATCCCCGCTATTGCGAGCAATTCGGCACGCCCATCGGTGCCCGTAGCGGCACGCCGCAGCAGATGGTGGTGCTGGGCATGGGCAAGCTCGGCGCCCATGAGCTGAACCTGTCTTCCGACATCGACCTGATTTTTGCCTACCCGGAGGGCGGCGAAACCCAGGGGGTCAAACGCCCGCTGGATAACCAGGAGTTTTTCATCCGCCTTGGCCAGCGGCTGATCAAGGCCCTGGATGCGATTACCGTTGACGGTTTTGTGTTTCGCGTCGATATGCGCCTGCGTCCCTACGGCACCGGCGGCGCGCTGGTGCTGAGTTTTAACGCGCTGGAGCAGTACTACCAGGATCAGGGCCGCGACTGGGAGCGCTACGCGATGATCAAGGCGCGGGTGGTGGCTGGCGATCAACAGGCCGGCCAGCTGTTGCTGGAGATGCTGCTGCCCTTCGTTTATCGGCGTTACCTGGATTTCTCCGCCATTGAAGCGCTGCGGGCGATGAAGCAGCTGATTCAGCAGGAAGTGCGGCGCAAAGGCATGGCCGACAACATTAAGCTGGGTTCCGGCGGCATTCGCGAGGTGGAGTTTATCGCCCAGGCGTTTCAGCTGATCCATGGCGGTCGCGACCTCAGCTTGCAGCATCGGCCCTTGCTCAAGGTCTTGAGCGTGCTGGAAGGCCAGGGCTACTTGCCGCCGGCGGTGGTCGGCGAGTTGCGCGAAGGTTACGAGTTTTTGCGCTACACCGAGCACGCCTTGCAGGCGCTGGCCGACCGCCAGACCCAGATGCTGCCGGATGGCGCGGCCGACCGCGAGCGGGTGGCCTTTATCATGGGCTTTGCCGACTGGCCGAGTTTCCACCAGCAGTTGTTGTACTGGCGTGGCCGGGTCGATTGGCACTTTCGCCAGGTGATTGCCGACCCGGATGAAGTCGAGGGGGTAGAGGCGGTCGCCTGCGTCGGCGCCGAATGGTTGCCGTTGTGGGAAAACTCGCTGGATGACGCCGGCGCTTGCCATCAGCTCAGCGAGGCCGGTTTTATTGATCCGCAGAGTACCTTGCAGCGCCTGGTGGGGTTGCGCAGTGGCGGTCACGTGCGCGCCATGCAGCGCCTCGGTCGCGAGCGCCTGGATGCTTTTATTCCACGGCTGCTGGCCCAGGCGGTGGAGCACGAGCAGCCGGATCTGGTGCTCGAACGGGTGCTGCCTTTGGTCGAGGCTGTGGTGCGCCGTTCCGCGTATTTATTGCTGCTGACGGAAAACCCCACCGCCCTGCAGCGCTTGTTGCGCTTGTGCGCGGCCAGCCCGTGGATCGCCGAGCAGATCACCCGTTTTCCTTTATTGCTCGATGAGCTGCTCAACGAGGGCCGTCTGTTCAAGCCGCCCTTGGCGCCGGAGTTGGCCGCGGAGTTGCGCGAGCGGTTGATGCGCATCCCCGAGGAGGATCTGGAGCAGCAGATGGAGGCGCTGCGCAATTTCAAGCTGGCCCACCGTTTGCGCGTGGCCGCCTCGGAAATTGCCGGCACCCTGCCGCTGATGAAGGTCAGCGATTACCTGACCTGGCTGGCCGAGGCGATTCTCGAGCAGGTGCTGGCCCTGTCTTGGCGCCAGACGGTGAGCAAGTACGGCGCGCCCAAGCGTGTAGATGGCAGCCAGTGCGATCCGGATTTCATCATCGTCGGCTACGGCAAGGTCGGCGGCATCGAGTTGGGCCATGGCTCGGACCTGGACCTGGTGTTTATCCACGACGGTGATCCACAGGCAGAAACGGACGGTGCCAAACCCATCGACGGCGCGCAGTTTTTCACCCGCCTGGGTCAGCGCATCATTCACCTGCTAACTGCCCAGACCAACTCCGGGCAGCTCTATGAAGTCGACATGCGCCTGCGCCCGTCCGGCGCTTCGGGCTTGCTGGTCAGCTCGCTGGGCGCGTTCGAGCGCTATCAGCAGGGCGAGGCCTGGACCTGGGAGCATCAGGCCCTGGTGCGGGCTCGGGTATTGGTCGGTTGTCCGCGGGTTGGCGCCGGTTTCGAGGCGATTCGCGCCCAGGTGCTGGGCCGCCAGCGCGACCTCGATCAGCTGCGCCTGGAGGTCAGCGAGATGCGGGCCAAGATGCGCGGTGCCCTGGGCAGCAAGGAAACCGCGGCCGGCACCGCCGCCAATGCCTTCGAAGCCACGGCGCCGTTCGATCTCAAGCAGGACGCCGGCGGTATCGTTGATATCGAATTTATGGTGCAATACGCGGCCCTGGCCTGGTCGCACGAACACCCAGAACTGCTGCGTTATACCGATAACATGCGCATTTTGGATGGTTTGCAGCTGGTTGGTTTGCTCCCCGCGGCGGATGTAGCGCTGCTGCAAGAGGCTTATAAAGCCTATCGCGCGGCGGCCCATCGGCAAGCGTTGCAAAAGCAGCCGGGGCTGGTGAGCGCCGAACAGTTTCAGCCAGAACGCCGCGCGGTAATGCGCATCTGGCATGAGTTAGGCTTGAACTGATTGATTCGGCGGGCTGCCGCGATGCGGCGAGGCCGTCTAGGTTTGATCAACGAATTGAATACTTGAGGAGCAGGCAACTATGTCGATGGCCGATCGTGATGGCGTTATCTGGTATGACGGTGAACTGGTGCCGTGGCGCGATGCCACCACCCACGTCTTAACCCATACCCTGCATTACGGTATGGGCGTGTTTGAAGGCGTGCGCGCCTACAACACCCCGCAAGGCACGGCTATTTTCCGCCTCGAAGCGCACACCGATCGCTTGTTCGACTCGGCGCACATCATGAACATGAAGATGCCGTTCACCAAGGCCGAGCTCAACGAGGCAACCCGCGCCGCCGTGCGTGAGAACAACCTGGAAAGCGCCTATATCCGCCCCATGGTGTTCTACGGATCGGAAGCCATGGGCCTGCGCGCCACCGGCCTGAAAGTCCGGGTGATAGTCGCCGCCTGGCATTGGGGCGCCTATATGGGCGACGAGGCGTTGAAAACCGGGATTAAAGTGCGCACCAGCTCCTTCACCCGGCATCACGTGAATATCTCGATGACTCGCGCCAAGGCCAACGGCAACTACATCAACTCGATGCTGGCCTTGCAGGAAGCCGTCTCCGGCGGTGCCGACGAAGCCATGTTGCTGGATACCGAAGGCTACGTGGCCGAAGGCTCAGGCGAGAACATCTTCCTGGTGCGCAATGGCGTGGTCTATACCCCGGAAGTGACTTCCTGTCTGAACGGCATCACCCGTAACACCATTTTGACCCTGGCCGCCGAGTTGGGCATTCAGGTGATCGAGAAGCGCATCACCCGCGACGAGGTGTATATCGCCGACGAGGCTTTCTTCACCGGCACCGCCGCCGAAGTCACGCCGATTCGCGAAGTCGATGGCCGGCAGATCGGCATCGGTAGCCGTGGCCCGGTCACCGAGAAGCTGCAGAAGGCTTACTTCGACCTAGTCACCGGCCAGACCAGCGCCCACCCCGAGTGGCGTACGCTGGTTAAATAAGCCCTCATCAAGGCTCTGAAGGGGAGGCGCAAGCCTCCTCGCGCATTTCTGGAATGAGCATGAACATACTGATCGTAGGCCCCAGCTGGGTCGGTGACATGGTGATGGCGCAGACACTGTTTCAGTGCCTGCAACAGCGCCATCCCGGTTGCGAGATCGATGTGCTGGCGCCCGAGTGGAGCCGGCCGATTCTCGAGCGCATGCCCGAAGTGCGCCAGACCCTGAGCTTTCCGCTCGGCCATGGCGTGCTCGATATCGCCACGCGCCGGCGCATCGGCAAGGGCCTGGCCGGCCGCTACGATCAGGCGATTTTACTGCCCAACTCGTTGAAATCCGCCTTGCTGCCCTGGTTCGCCGGCATCGCCAAGCGCACCGGCTGGAAGGGCGAGCTGCGCTACGGCCTGCTCAATGACCTGCGCACTCTGGACAAAGAGCGTTACCCGCTGATGATCGAGCGCTTTATGGCGCTGGCCTTCGAACCGGGCGCCGAGCTGCCCAAGCCCTATCCGCGGCCTTCCTTGCGCATCGATCCGCTCAGCCGTGATGCGGCCTTGGGCAAATTTGAGCTGGGACTGGATAGGCCGGTGTTAGCCCTGTGTCCGGGCGCCGAATTTGGCGAGGCCAAGCGCTGGCCCGCCGAGCATTACGCCAAGGTCGCCGAGCTGAAGATTCGCGCCGGCTGGCAGGTCTGGCTGTTTGGCTCGCAGAACGATCATCCCGGCGGTGAAGACATCCGCATGCGGCTGATTCCGGGCCTGCGCGAGGAGTGTGTGAACCTCGCAGGCAGCACCTCGCTGGCCGAAGCCATCGACCTGATGTCCTGCGCCACGGCGGTGGTCGCCAACGATTCCGGCCTGATGCACGTGGCCGCGGCGCTGAATCGTCCGCTGGTGGCAGTGTACGGCTCGACTTCGCCGCAGTTCACCCCGCCCTTGGCCGAGCAGGTGGAAATAGTTCGTTTAGGGCTAGAGTGCAGCCCCTGTTTTGATCGCACCTGTCGCTTCGGTCACTACAACTGCCTGCGCGAACTGAAGCCGCGCCCGGTCATGGAAGCATTGGACCGCCTGGTCAGCGATCCGGTTGAGGTGCAGTAGTTTGCGGGTACTGCTAATCAAAACCTCCTCTCTCGGCGATGTGATTCACAGCTTGCCGGCCCTGACTGACGCGGCGCGGGCGATCCCCGGCATCCAGTTCGACTGGGTGGTGGAAGAGGGCTTCGCCGAGATTCCTGCCTGGCACCCGGCGGTGGCCCAGGTGATTCCGGTGGCGCTGCGGCGCTGGCGCAAGAACCTCTGGCAAACCCTGCGCAGTGGCGAATGGCGACGCTTTAAACAGCGCCTGCAAACGACCGAATATGACCTGGTGATCGACGCTCAGGGCTTGCTGAAAAGCGCCTTGCTGACCCGCTACGTCAAGGCGCCGGTGGCCGGACTGGATACCCAGTCGGCCCGCGAACCCTTGGCCAGTCGCTTCTATGACCGACCGCAAAGCGTGGCCTGGGGGCAGCATGCGGTCGAGCGGGTGCGGCAGTTGTTCGCCCAGGCGCTTGGTTATCCGCTACCGCAAGCGGTCGGCGACTATGGTCTGGACCGTGGAGCCATGGCCGCTGACGCGCCGGCCGAGCCCTATGTGCTGTTTCTGCATGGTACCACCTGGGCCAGCAAGCATTGGCCGGAGGCCGATTGGCGCGCCCTGGCGGAGCACCTCGATAGCCGTGGCCTGGCCGTGCGCCTGCCATGGGGCAGCGAGCCTGAAAAAGCCCGAGCCGAACGCATCGCCGCCGGTCTCCAGCATGCTGCCGTGCTGCCGAAACTGAATCTGCGTGGTGTGGCGGCGGTGATCGCCGGCGCCCGTGCCTGCGTGGCGGTGGACACCGGCCTCGGCCATCTGGCCGCGGCCTTGGATGTACCGAGCATCTCGCTGTACGGCCCAACCCTGCCGCTCAAGGTCGGCGCCTACGGTCGCGCTCAGGTGCATTTGTGCGCCACTGGTCCGCTGGCCGGCGGCGGTGATCGCCATCAACCCTGTTTCGACGGTCTGGAGGCCGCCCGCGTGGCGCCCGAGCTGGACCGTCTGTTGGCCAGTCTGGAGAGCCACTGATGCAACTGGCCTTTGTGCTCTATAAATATTTTCCCTTCGGTGGCCTGCAGCGCGACTTTATGCGCATCGCACTGGAGTGCCAGCAGCGCGGCCACGGCATTCGCGTGTATACGCCGATCTGGGAGGGCGAGGTGCCGGCCGGCTTCGAGGTGGTGGTGGTGCCGGTCAAGGCGCTGTTCAATCACCGGCGTAACGAGAAACTCACGGCCTGGATCAAGCTCGATCTGGCCAAACGGCCGGTCGACCGGGTGATAGGTTTCAACAAGATGCCGGGCCTGGACGTCTATTACGCCGCCGACGGTTGCTTCGAAGACAAGGCGCAAACCTTGCGCAACAGCCTGTATCGGCGCTGGGGCCGCTACAAACATTTCGCCGACTACGAGCGGGCGGTGTTCGCCCCCGAATCGAAGACGGAAATCCTGATGATCTCCGAGGTGCAGCAGCCGCTGTTCGTCAAGCACTACGCCACCCAGGCCGAGCGCTTTCATCTGCTGCCGCCGGGCATCACCCAGGACCGCCGCGCGCCGGCCAATGCGGCCGAGATTCGCGCCGAGTTTCGCCGCGAGTTCAAGCTGGCCGAGGATGACCTGCTGCTGGTGCAGATAGGCTCGGGCTTCAAGACCAAGGGCCTGGATCGCAGCATCAAGGCTCTGGCCGCCTTGCCGCGTGAACTCAAGCAGCGCACCCGCTTGATCGCCATCGGCCAGGACGACCCCGCGCAATTCAAGCTGCAGGCCCAGGCCCTGGGTGTGTCGGGGCAGGTGGAGATTCTCAAGGGGCGCAGCGACATTCCACGTTTCTTGCTCGGCGCCGATTTGCTGATTCATCCGGCCTACAACGAAAATACCGGCACCGTGTTGCTGGAGGCCCTGGTATCCGGCTTGCCGGTGTTGGTCAGCGCGGTCTGCGGCTACGCCCATTACATTGCCGAGGCCGATTGCGGCCGGGTGTTGAGTGAGCCTTTTGCCCAGACCGAGCTTAATCAGCAGCTGGCGGCGATGCTCGGCGATGCTGCACAGCGCCACACTTGGGGTGCGAACGGTTTGAGCTATGCCGCCCGCGCCGACCTCTACAGCATGCCGCAACACGCGGCCGATGTGATTTTGGCGGAGCGGCCATGAAGTTGAAGTTGAGTGAGCCGTTTAAAACCCTGTGGGCCGGGCGCGATGCCTTTGTCGCCGTGGAGGCCCTGCAGGGCCAGGTCTATCGCGAGCTGGAAGGGCGCCGCACGCTGCGCACTGAGGTCGACGGGCGCGGCTATTTCGTCAAGATCCACCGCGGCATTGGCTGGGGCGAGATCATCAAGAATCTGCTCACCGCCAAGCTGCCGGTGCTCGGCGCCGAGCAGGAGTTGATCGCCATCGAGCGGTTGCGTGAAGTCGGTGTGCCGAGCATGACGGCGGTGGCCTTTGGCGCCCGCGGGCGCAATCCGGCGGCGCAGCATTCGTTTATCGTCACCGAAGAGTTGGCGCCCACCGTCAGCCTGGAAGACTTCAGTCTCGACTGGATCAAGCAGCCGCCGGCAGCAAAACTCAAGCATGCGCTGATCAGCGAGGTGGCGAAGATGACTGGCACCATGCATCGCGCCGGGGTCAATCACCGCGACTGCTATATCTGCCACTTCCTGCTGCACACCGATAAGCCGGTGACGGCGGATGATTTCAAATTGTCGCTGATTGATCTGCATCGCGCGCAAAGCCGTCCGAGCATCAGCCGCCGCTGGCGCGACAAGGATCTGGCGGCGCTGTATTTCTCGGCGCTGGATATTGGCCTGACCCGACGCGACAAGCTGCGCTTTGTTAAAGGTTATTTTGCCGCCGCCCAAGGCTCGTCCTCATTGCGGCAGATTCTGCGCGATGAGGCGCGCCTGCTGGCCTGGTTGGAAGCCAAGGCGGCCAAGCTCTACGCCCGCAAACAGCGCTACGGGGATGCGCTCTGATGGCGGGTTGGAAACTGGACGACGCTTACGCTGAATTGGCGGCGGACTTTGGCAACCTGGAGGCGGTGTTTGCCCTGCAGGGCGCGCGCATCACCAAGGATGCCATCTCCGAAGTGATCCGAGTTGAGCGCGCCGGCGTGCGTTATTACGTCAAACGTTACCGCAGCGCCGGCAAGGGCTTGCGCCGTTACCTGGCGCGCACCCGGGTAAAAACCGAATGCCGCAACCTCAAACGTTTTGCCAAATGGGGCATGCCGACTCCGCAGGTGGTGGCCGCCGGGCTGGAACGCAGCAGGGGCGCCTTTGTGCGTGGCGCGCTGATCACCCGCGAGCTGGTTGGCACCCAAGACCTGGCCGGGCTGGTCAATCAGCGCGATCCACGTTTGCAAAGCGCCGAGTGGGTGCGGGCGGTCAGTCAGCAAGTGGCCGAGCTGACCCGCTGCCTGCATGACCATCACTTCACCCACAACGATTTGAAGTGGCGCAACCTGCTGGTCGACGAGGCCGGCAAGGTGTTTCTGATTGATTGCCCGTCCGGCAGTTTCTGGTGGGGGCCGGTGCTCAGCTACCGGATCATCAAGGACTTGGCCTGCCTGGATAAAGTCGCCAAGCAGCAATTGTCGCGCACCCAGCGCTTGCGTTTTTATCTGCAGTACCGTGGCCGTGCGCGCTTAAACGATTCGGACAAGAAGCGTCTGCGCAAAATTATTGGATTTTTTGAGGGGCGCGAATGAGCGACTTTATCGCCGCCGAAGATCGGGCTATTTTGGCCGAGCACCAACTCGACAGTTTCGAGGCCCTGTGGGCGCTGGAGTTGGAGGCGGTGGACGAGCCCAACACCGAGCGTGGCGGCTACAGCACCGTGTCGCGGCTGCAGCTGGGCGAGCGGGCTTACTACCTCAAGCGTCAGACCAATCACCTGACTCGCAGCCTGGCCCATCCTTTGGGTGAGCCGACCTTTGCCCGCGAGCTGCGCAATATTCAGCGTTATCAGCAGCTGGGCATTCCGGCGCTGCAGGCGGCGTTTTTTGCCGAGCGCAAATTGCCCGGTAAACACTGCGCGATTTTGCTGACCCGTGCTCTGGATGGCTGGACCGACATGTATGAGCTGCTGGGCCAATGGCCGCAGCTCGGCGAGGCGCGGCAGCAGGGGATTATCCTGGCGGTGGCGGCCTTGGCGAAACAGCTGCACGGCGCCGCGCAGTTGCACGGCTGCTTTTACCCCAAGCATATTTTCCTGCGTGAACAGGGCGAGGGCTTTAGCGCCTGCTTAATCGACCTGGAGAAAACCCGGCCGATGCGCCTGCGCCGTACCGATCGAATCAAGGATCTGGAAACCCTGCTGCGCCGCGCCAGCGTCTGGGAGCCGGCAGAGGTGCAGCTGTTTTTGCAGCACTATCTGGCGGCCGACGAAGACCTGGCGCAATGGTCGCAGCGCCTGGGCCTGCGCCAGCAACACAAGGCCGCGCGGCGATGAAGCTTGATTCTTCGATGCCTCTTGGTCAGCTGGCCCAAGCTGGCCGCACCCCTAAGTTGCCGCTGCAAGTGCAGCTGGAAGATGGCGCCGGCCCGGCCACGCTGACCCTGCAGGCACTGCTGCGGGTGCTGCCCGGTCAGCGTTATGTGGGCGTGGCGCAGTGGCGCGGGCGTACTGTGCTGGCCAAGTTGTTGGTGGGCAGCAAGGCCGCGCGGCATTTCCAGCGCGAGCGTGACGGCGCCAAACTGTTGGCCGAACAAGGCTTGAATACCCCGCAGTTGCTCGCCGACGGCCTGCAAGAGGGCGAGGGCGGTTGGCTGCTGTTTGAATATCTGGACGGTTCGCAAAGCCTGGCCCAGGCCTGGCGTGAGCTGGGCGCCGGCGAGCAGTTGACCGCACCGCGCGAAGAGTTGCTGGGCGGCGCCCTGGCCATGGTCGCGCAGCTGCACAGTCGTGGTCTGTGGCAGGCCGATCTGCATCTGGACAATCTGCTGCAGCATAACGGCCAGCTGTATTTGATCGATGGCGGCGGCGTGTTTGCGCAAACCCCGGGCCAGCCATTGTCGCTGGATAAGGTGCTGGCCAATCTCGGGGTGTTGTTTGCCCAGTTGCCGCCGATGCCGGAGGCCGAGCTGGAGCAATTGCTGGTGCATTACCTGCTGGCCAACAGTGAGCACGCCCTGCAACTGGAATTGCTGCTCAAGGAAGTGGCTAAGGTGCGGCGCTGGCGCCTGCGCGACTACCTGAAAAAAATCGGCCGCGATTGCAGCCTGTTCAGCGCCCAAGTCGGCGCCTTCGGCCTGCGGGTGGTGCGTCGCGAGGCCGAGCCTGAGTTACAGCCATTGCTGGCCACTCCCGACGGCTATATGCAGCAAGGCCATCAATTCAAAGGCGGTGGCGCGGCGACGGTGGCGCGGGTCGAGCTGAATGGCCAGCCGCTGCTGGTCAAGCGCTACAACATCAAAGACCTGGCCCATTGGTTGAAGCGTTTTTGGCGCCCCAGTCGCGCCTGGCACAGCTGGCGCGAGGCCAATCGACTGGAGTTGCTCGGCATTGCCACGCCCAAGCCGCTGGCTGTCCTGGAGCGGCGCTGGTGCTGGTTGCGCGGCCGGGCCTACCTGATTACCGAATATCTGCCCGGGCAAGATATAATCGCCCGCTTTGCGCCCTATCTGGCCAGTCCGCCCCCAGAAACCGAGTTGCTGGCGCTGGATACGCTGTTTGCCGCCTTGCTGCGCGAGCGCATCAGCCATGGCGATTTCAAGGGCCATAACCTGCTCTGGCAGACCGCCGGCGACTGCGGTCGCTGGGCGTTGATTGATTTGGATGCCATGCGCCAACACCGGTATGACAACAGTTTCAAGCGTGCTTATGCACGGGATCGCTCCCGATTTTTGCGCAACTGGCCGGCTGATTCAGCCCTTTACCAGCTGCTCGACCAACGTTTACCGCAGGTGCCCAGCACCTGCCCTGAAAGAGGCTAAACCCTGTGGCATTGATCATTCTCGGCCTGTCCGGCGCCTTGAGCCATGACCCGTCTGCGGCCCTGTACATCGACGGCAAACTGGTTGCTGCAGTGGAAGAAGAGCGCTTCGTGCGTGACAAGCATGCCAAGCACCGCATGCCCTACGAGTCGGCCAAATTCTGCCTGGAGCAGGCCGGGATCAAGCCGAGCGATGTGGATGTGGTGGCGATCCCGTTCGCGCCCATCAGCATCTTCGACAAGGCCCGCTGGCACTACGCCAAGCGCTACTGGTACGCGCCGGATCGCGCCCTCGATGCGATCCTGATGGGCAACCGCCGCTACAAGCGCTACCGCACCAAGATCAACTGGTGCCTGGAGCAACTGGGCTTCGACCTGAAGAAGGTCAAGATCGAAGCGGTCGAGCACCACCTGGCCCACGCCGCCAGCGCCTATCACTGCTCGGGCTTTAAAGAGAAAACCGCGATCCTCGGCATCGATGGCAAGGGCGAGTACGCCACCACCTTCTTCGGCTACGGCGAGAACGGCAAGATCCACAAGATTAAGGAATTCTTCGATCCGGATTCCCTCGGCGGTCTGTACGGCGCCATCACCGAGTTTCTCGGTTTCGAGATGCTCGACGGCGAGTTCAAGGTCATGGGCATGGCGCCCTATGGCGATGCCAGCAAGTACGACTTCTCCCGGCTGGCCACCTTCGAAAACGGCGAACTGGTGATCAACACCGAGTACGCCAACGTCATCGGCCTGCGCCGCTACAAAGAGAAAGGCAAAGGCTTCTACTTCACCCCCAAGCTGATCGAGTGGCTGGGGCCGAAACGTGAAGGCGATATCGCCGACGACCCGTACATCCATTACGCCGCCAGCATGCAAGCGCTGTTCGAGAAGCTGGCGCTGCAGATGATGGATTACTACCTGGGCGACATTCTCAAGGAAACAGGCAAGCTGGTGTTTGCCGGCGGCTGCGCGCTGAACGTCAAGCTCAACCAGAAGATCATCGCCCGCCCTGAAGTCAAAGAGCTGTTCGTCCAGCCGGCCTCGGGCGATGCCGGCACTGCTGTCGGCGCCGCTGCTTTTATCTCGCACAAGCGTGGCGTGCCGGTGGAGAAGATGGAGCACGTCTATCTCGGCCCTGAATACAGCAACGAAGACGTGATCGCCGCCTGCGCCCGCCACGCCCATAAGCCGCAGTGGACGCAGATCGACAATATGCCGCAGCGCATCGCCCAGATCATGGTCGCCGGCAACCCGGTGGCCTGGTTCCAGGGCCGCATGGAGTTCGGCCCGCGGGCCCTCGGTGGCCGTTCGATCATCGGCTGCCCAAGCGTGCCGGGGGTGGCGGACCGGATCAACGCACAGATCAAGTTTCGCGAACGCTGGAGGCCTTTCTGCCCGTCGATGCTCGACACAGTCGCGCCGAAGATGTTCAAGATCGATCACCCGAGCCCGTTTATGACCTTCACCTTCGAGGTGAATGACGAGTGGAAGCAACGGGTCGGCGAAGTGGTGCACGAGGACGGCACCTCCCGCGCCCAGGTGCTCAAGCGCGAATACAACCCGCGCTACTACGACATGATGCTCGAGCTGGAGAAACTGACCGGCAACGGCGTGTCGCTGAACACCTCACTGAACCGCCGTGGCGAAGCCATGATCTGCTCACCCACCGATGCTCTGGACATGTTCTTCGGTTCGGATCTGGAGTACCTGATCATGCAAGACATTCTGGTGGTCAAGGACGGCTTGAGCCGCTATGACGACGCCATCTGAAACGCTGATTAGCGTCGTTATCCCCGCGTATAACTACGCGCACCTACTGCCGCGGGCACTGGACTCGGTGTTGGCGCAGTGGGCTGAGGATATCGAGCTGTTGGTGGTCAACGACGGCTCGCAGGACAACACCGTCGAGGTGCTGGCCGAGTATCAGGCGCGTCATCCGCAACTGCAGGTGGTGCACCAGGCCAATGCCGGCGCGGCCGCGGCGCGCAATCACGGCATCCGCCTGGCACGCGGGCGCTACGCCTTGTTGCTGGATGCCGACGACGAGTTAGTGGCGGATGCCTTCGCCAGTTTACGCACGGTATTGCAGGCTAATCCGCCGGCCGGCCTGGTGCTGGGCGCGCAGCTTTCAGTCGCCCCCGATGGCCGCGAGCGGCTGCGACTGCCAACCCCGGCCAGCGGCACGCCGCGGCAGTTGATCCAGCGTTATCTGCTGGAAAAGAAAATCTCCATCTCCCACTGCTGCACCCTGTTTCGCCGCGATCTGCTGTTGCAGCGGCCGTATCCGGAAAGCTTGCGCAGCGGCGAAGATATTGCGGTGTTCGCCTACCTGCTGGTCAGCGCCCCGGTGGCCCTGACCAACCAGCCGCTGGCACGCATCTACAAGCACGCCGACAGCCTGCGGCATAATCGCGCCGACGAAGAGGCGGTGGCCCAGGGCATGCTGCGCGAAGTGTTCGCCAGCTTGCCCGCCGAATGCCAGCCGCTGCGTGAACGCTACGAGGCGCAGCGCTATCTGTCGCTGTTTCGGGCGGCCTTGCTGGCCGGTGACCAGCTCAGTGCGCGGCGTTACTACCGCCATGCGCTGGGGCTCAGCCCGTTGCAGGCGCTGCGCTGGAGCTATCTGAAAAAAGCCCTGCGCTTGGGGCTTGGGCTGGCCTGATGCGGGTATTAATACTGACTGCGGCGCAGCGCCTGCCGGATCTGAGCACCCTGTATGCCGAGCTGGCCCAGCATCACAGCCTCGAAGTGCTGCGGCTGGAGAAAAAATCGCAGCGTAATTTGCGCAAGTCTCTGGCCCGTCTCGACCTGGCCAGTTTCCAGCGGATAGTGCTGGATCTGCCGTTCAAGAATGTCTACCGCCAGAGCCGTTATCTGGCGCGGCTCAATGGCTTGCTGGTGTACGACGAAGATGCCTGTCAGAACTACCTGAGCAATTCGCGCTGGTACGGCGCTTTCAGCCGGTTTTATCGGTGCTTGCCCCAGGCGCGGATCTTGGTGACGGGCGCCAGCGTGGCCGCGCGGCTGCAGGCCGAAGGTTTCGCCGTGAGCTTTGCGCCCAAGGGCTACGACCCGGCGCGGCAGTTTCTGCAGCCCGAGTCGGCCGACCTCCAGCGGCGTGAGATTGAACTGGGTTTTATTGGCCGTACCGCCAGCGCCGCCTATGCCGGGCGCAAAGAGCTGCTGGAGCAGTTGGCCGCCAGCGAGCCGTTACAGCTGCTGCGCACCGAGCCGGGCGATGCCTATCGGCAGATGCTTAACCGTATTCGGCTGTTTGTCAGCGCCGATGTCGGCTTGGGCGAGTACATGGCCAAGAACTTCGAGGCCATGGCCTGTGGCTGCGTACTGCTGGCCTGGCGCCAAGGCAGTGAAGAGCCGGCCATTGGTCTGCGCGAGGGCGAACACCTGCTGCTGTACAGCTGCCTGGCCGAGCTGCGCGAACATATAGCGGCGCTGCGCAGCGATCCCGCGCGGGCGCAACGCATTGCCGATGCCGGCCGCGCCTTTGTCGAGGCCCAGTTAAGCTATGCACACCTGGCCGCGCGGATGGCCGCTTTGTTGGCCGAACCTTGGCCGCTAGTCGCGCCGCTCACTGGCTGGCGCGCCTTATGCCAGCGTCTTGGATTTATTTGAAAGGGTTGCTATGAGCGAGTCGAATGCGGGTGCGGGCAGCGGCGAACAGCCTTTGGTCAGCGTGATTATTGCCTCCTACAACCACGGGCCTTATATCGAGGCCAGCATCACCAGCGTGCTGGCGCAGACCTACGGCAATATCGAGTTGCTGGTGGTCGATGACGGCTCCAGCGATGACAGCGTCGAACGCATTCAGCGCTTGCAACGGCTGCATGGTTTTGATTTTCGCGTACAAAAAAACCAAGGCCTGTCGCGCACCCTCAATGAGACTGTGGCGCGCGCTCGTGGTGAGTTGATCACCCCTTTTGGTTCGGACGACGTGATGTTGCCGCAGCGCTTGGCGCTGCAAGTGGCCTATCTGCAGGGTAAGCCGGAGGTGGGTATTTGCGCCGGCAATATCGAGGAGATCGACGCGGCCGGCAACTCCCGCGGTGCGCCGCGGCAGTTGCAACTGCGGCGCCTGGATTTCGACGATGTGTTTCTTAATCGTCAGCCTGGCGCGCCGGCACCGACTCTACTGTTTCGCCGCGAGGCCTTGGCGAAAGTCGGCGGTTTTGACCCGCTGATCCGCCTGGAAGACTTATATATTCAGCTGAAGATCACTCGCGCCGGCTACTACGTCGATATCCTCGGCGAGGTGCTGGCGCAATACCGGGTGCACGGCAGTAACACCTACAAGAACTACCGCTTTATGGTCGACAACGTCCTGCGCACCTATGCGCAGTTCAGCGATCACCCGGCCTATGACGAGGTCTGCGCGCGCTTTCGCAATTCGATGCTGCTCAAGTGCGCGCGGCAAGACAAGCAACTGGCCCGTGAGTTGCTGGCCGAGCTGCCGCTGCGCAGTTGGGACCGCAAGACCTTAAGGGCGCTGTGGCGCCTGGCTTTGCCCGCTCGCCGGACGTGAGCGAGCGTAGGCAATAAAGGCGCTCAGGTCATTGCTGCAGAGCTTGTCGACAATCTGCCGGATCTCGGCCTCCGGCCACTGCCACCAGGCGCTTTCGAGCAAGGCTGCGCGGGTTTCCTCATCGAAACGCCAGCGCACCTGTTCAGCCGGATTGCCGGCCATGACCGCATAGGGCGCCACGTCGCGGCTGACCAGCGCACCGCTGGCGATCACCGCGCCGTGACCAATGGTGACGCCGGACAGGATGGTGCAGTTGGAGCACAGCCAAACGTCGCTGCCGATCACTACATCGCCACGGCTGCCGCCAAAATTTTCGATGTGCCGGGCTTCCGGCAGATACTCGGGGAAAGGGTAGGTGCTGACCCAGTCGGTGCGGTGCTGGCCGCCGAGAAACACCCGGACGTTATCGGCGATTGAGCAATAGCTACCGACCCGCAGGGTGGTGCCTTCATTCCAATCGTGCACCACCGGAATGCCATAGGTGCCCAAACCTACTTGATAGTTTGGGTAGCGCTTGCGAAAACGCTCCTGGGAGCGGTAGAAACGCGGTAGCTCGGGCTTGCCGCGCCAGCGCTTCCAGGCTTTGCGGAGCCGCTGCTCAAGTTTTTTCAGTAGGCCCATGCGCTGTCTCTGCGGATAACTTGCGGTTGAATCGGGTCGCCGCCAGCAGCGCCAGCGGAATCCAGATCAAAAACCATTGCTCTTTCGGCCTGGAAAAAAACGCGCTGCCCTCGGTGAGTCCGGCGAAAAAGCCGAACACCACCAGGGTCGAAGCGATCAGCACCGCGGGCTGCTGGCGCCGTTGCCAGGCGTAGACCATGGCGTAGGAATACATCAGCAGCCAGAGCGCCAGGCCCAGGATGCCGCCGCTGAACAGCACGGAAAGCTCGATGTTATGGGTGTCGGCCAGGTCGATGGGGTGCCCTGCAACGGGGAAGATTTGCGGGTGGGTATAGCCCAGCCCCAGCCACAGATTGTCTTGCAACTGGCGCAGTACCTCTTGCCAGATCGCCGGCCTAAAGGACATGCCGCGGGCGAGCAAATCATCGGCTTGCAGTTCCAGCGGCGCCGCCATGCTCAGTAGCGCTTTCACAGCAAGCGCTAGGCCAATTGCGGCGGCAATCACCAGCAAGATGCGCGGTTTCCATTGGCAAATCGCCAGCCACAGGATGCAAGCACTAAGCGCCAGCAGTGGCGTGCGTGAACCGGTGAAAATCAGCAGCGCCCACAACACCGCCAGCGCCACCAGCGGCAGCAGGGGAGTGAGCTGCTCATCCAGGTACCAGCGACTCAGCCAGTAGGCGCAGAAAAAACCAAACACATGGGCGCTGAGCAGTGGGTTATAGAGGGCGCCATAGCCACTGAAACGGCCGCTGGCACCTTCATAGAAGAAATAGCCTAACGACAGCCCGGCGCACAGCACGGCGATAACGGCGGCAATCTGCGTCATGCGCTCCAGTTTGCCGGGATGCTTAAGACTGATCAGGCAGGCGGCAAATAGCAGCATCAGCAAGTACAGCGGCCGTTTGATCGTGGACAGTGGGGTTTCATCGGTGCCGGCCCACAACACCGAAAGCATGATGTAAGCGGAAAACAGCAAAAACAGTCTGATCAAGGGCTGCTGCAGTAGCAGCTTTAATTGGCTGGGCTGCAGAGCGACAGCAAGCAGTGTTGGCAGCGCCAGGGTGGCGTAAAACAGCTTGTGATAATAGGGGCGCTCGCCGATCCAGAACATGCCGGTGAGCAAGGCCAGCCAGCCGAAGGGCAGGCAGTAGTAAATCAGCCAGTTGGATACTTGTCGGCTGCGGGTTTGGGCTTTTTCGAGGGACAGGGCGATGCTCATCGTGTGGCGCTTCCGGTGCGGGTCAGCTTTTGCTGTAGGGTCAATACATCCATGTTTAGACGGCTGCTGGCGAGGTACGACTGTAAGAATTCGGCCGGATTTTTTGCCAGCAGCCATTGCTGGTCCGGCTCGCAGCGCAACATATGCTGAAAGTTGCGCAGGCGCTTTGGTGTGCTCAAGGCGCGGCCTTGGCATTTAAGATCGGCGATGTCGATCAGGCCTAAGCGGTTGTCCGGGGTTAAGACGATATTGCCTAGGTGCAGCGAGCGAAAGTACACGCCGCTGGCATGCAACTGCGCGACAAACTCGCCCAGCTGGGTGCGCAAACTTGTCGCCAGCTCAGGTTTGTCGAACAGCTGGCGCAGGGTCAAGCCTGGCAGTGGTGCGTAGTAAACCGCATCGCGCTGAATGCTCTTGATCCGGTACACGGCCAGTACTTGCGGGCAAGGCACGCCGCGTTGTTGCAAGGCGCTGGCGTTGTCGGCAAAACGTTGCGCGTAGGGGAACAGCGCCGCCGAGGTCAGCAGCCGCTTGCGTCGAAACAGTTTAAGAAAGTTGCCATTGCGCAGGTGCAGCACTTTGTCACCAAAACGGTCGGCTTCCAGCACCTGCGCGCCGTCGCGCAGTGCCAAGTAGGCGTTGTGATCAAGTGCTTGCATGCCGGCTCCTCAAATTAATGCCGGCCATCTTACCCGACTACGCCGCTAAAAACGCCCAGAAAGGGCGGCTGCGCGGTGCTGCGGCGCAGGCAAAAGAGCTTGTGATATTATCGCCGTCCAATTTTAGTTGCGGATTCCCATGAGCAGTCCTGAGCCTCAAACATCGAGCACGCTGGCGATTTACCTGCGCTTGCTGACCTATGTGCGGCCTTATATCGGTTTGTTTTTGCTGAGCATCGTCGGCTTTCTGATTTTTGCTTCGACCCAGCCGATGCTCGCCTACATCCTCAAGTATTTTGTCGATGGCCTGAATAATCCTGAGGCTAGTCTGTTCCCGCCTAATGACTACCTGCCCGATTTGCCGCTGTTGCAGGCGGTGCCGCTGCTGATTGTGCTGATCGCGATTTGGCAGGGCATCGGCTCGTTTCTCGGTAACTTCTTTCTGGCGCGGGTGTCGCTGGGCTTGGTACACGACCTGCGGGTGGTGCTGTTCAACAAGCTCTTGGTACTGCCGAATCGCTACTTTGACAATCACAGTTCGGGCCATCTGATTTCCCGCATCACCTTCAACGTCACCATGGTCACCGGTGCCGCCACCGATGCTATCAAGGTGGTGATTCGCGAAGGCATGACGGTGGTGTTCCTGTTCGCCTCCCTGCTGTGGATGAACTGGAAGCTGACCCTGGTGATGGTGGCGATTTTGCCGCTGATTGGCCTGATGGTCAGCAGCACCAGCAAGAAGTTTCGCAAGCAGAGCAAGCAGATTCAGGTGGCCATGGGCGACGTCACCCATGTGGCCTCCGAGACTATCCAGGGCTATCGGGTGGTGCGCAGCTTTGGTGGTGAGAACTACGAACAAGCACGCTTCCAGAGCGCCAGCCAGAGCAATACCGACAAGCAATTGCGGATGGTCAAAACTGGTGCTGTCTACACTCCGACCCTGCAGTTGGTGACCTACAGCGCCTTGGCCTTGGTGATGTTTCTGGTGTTGTTCCTGCGCGGTGATTCATCGGCCGGTGACCTGGTGGCCTATATCACCATGGCCGGCTTGCTGCCCAAGCCGATCCGCCAATTGTCGGAAGTCAGCTCGACCATCCAGAAGGGCGTGGCCGGTGCCGAGAGCATCTTCGAACAGTTGGATGAGCCGTCCGAAGTCGATCACGGCAGCGTCGAATTGGAGCGCGTCAGCGGTCGGCTGGAAGTGCGCAACTTAAGCTTTCAATACCCAGGCACCGAACAGCCAGTGCTGCATGACATCAGCTTCGTTGCCGAGCCGGGGCAGATGGTCGCCCTGGTCGGTCGCTCGGGCAGCGGCAAGTCGACCCTGGCCAGTTTGGTGCCGCGTTTCTATCACCATGAGCAGGGGCAGATTCTGCTCGATGGGGTGGATGTCGAGGAATACAGCCTGCGCAACCTGCGCCGGCATATCGCCCTGGTGACCCAGCAGGTGACGTTGTTCAACGACACTGTGGCCAACAATATTGCCTATGGCGATCTGGCTGGCGCGCCCTTGGCCGAGGTTCAGCTGGCCTCCGCCGCCGCCTATGCCGATGAATTTATCGTCAAGATGCCGCAGGCCTATCAGACCCTGGTGGGCGAGAACGGTGTGCTGTTGTCCGGTGGTCAGCGCCAGCGTCTGGCAATTGCCCGTGCGCTGCTGAAAAACGCACCGGTGCTGATTCTCGATGAGGCCACCTCGGCGCTCGACACCGAGTCCGAGCAGCACATCCAGGCCGCCCTAGATAAGGTTATGCAGGGGCGTACCACGCTGGTGATCGCCCATCGGCTGAGCACCATCGAGAAGGCCGATCTGATCCTGGTGATGGATCAGGGCCGCATCGTCGAGCGCGGCAGTCATGCCGAATTGTTAGCGCTGAACGGCTATTACAGCCGCCTGCACTCGCGGCAATTTGCCGATGCTGACGAAGAAGTGGCTGTCGAGAGCAATGCTTAATCACCTGCAGGCCTGGCGTGAGCGCGGCTGGACGCCTATTTCCGGCGCCGACTATGCCGCCGCCTGGCAGCGCTTCGGTGGCAGCGTGGCCACCCATCCGCAGGTGGTCGAGCGTCTGGCCGATCTGGCTGGCATTCCGGTGCGTTATCTGGGCTGGTTGGTAGAAGGCCAGTTGCAGGCGGCGCTGCCCACCTGGGGCCGGCATCTGGCGCTGTCCAAAGACGTACTCAAGCAACAGGGCAAGCGCGGCCTGTTCGATCTGGGCAATGCCGAGATCATCCTGCCGGTGGCGCTGGGCGTCAGCCTGCCGTTGCGCCATCGGGCGCGCTATGTCTCGCCCTTGCATGCCGAGCAGTTCAATACCCTGAACGAACAGCCGGAAGGCTTGGCGCTGGCCCGTGAGCCCGAGCAGTACAGCAAAAAATTCCGCTACAACCAGCGCCGCGAACAGCGTTTGCTCGAGGAGGCCGGCGGCGTGATTCGGCCGATGGCGGCGCTGACTGCCGCCGAGCAGGCGACGATTTATGCCGATTTATTCCAGCGCCGTTGGGGCTTTGCCGCCACCGGCGAGGCCCATCTGGCCGAGGTGTTTGGCCTGCTGCGCGAGTTTATGACGGGTTCTTTGATCTATCTGAACGACGAACCGGTGGCCATCCAGGTGCTGTACCGGGTCGAGGCGCCGCAGTGGATCAGTCTCGAGTACATCAATGGCGGCGTCGACCCTACGAGCCGCGAATTCAGTCCCGGTAGCGTGCTCAGCTTCGTCAATACCCAGACCGCCTGGGAAGAAGCCCGCGCCCTGGGCAAGCCGCTGCGTTACTCCTTCGGCCGCGCCGATCGGGAATACAAAGACCGCTGGTGCAATCGCCTGCCGGTCTATCAGGTCTGATTCGGAGGCGGCATGAGCGCACGCAAGCAGCAACTCCTCAAGCAGCATCGCCGCCACAAACGTATCGCCCTGCTGATAGGTTTAACCCTGTTGCTGCTGCTCGGGATCTTTGTTGCTTGGTGGTTACTGCCACTGCTGCTGGTGCTGAGCTGGATCGCCCATGAGGCCTGGTTTGCCGATCATCTGTTCTATGCCCCTGGCGATGATTACCAGTACGCCTTCCCGGACGGCACGCCAGCTTTGCCGGTGCGGTTGTCGGACGGTCAGCTGCAGTTGCAAGCTGAGCTTGGCGAGCCCGATACCCTGATTCTGCAACTTGAACTGCGCAGCAGCTGGCTCGGTCGCTGGTTCGACCCCTATGTTCAGATTGGCGCGGATCGGCAGGACTTCGAGCGCGGTGTGTGCGGCCAGCGTTACCTGAATCTGTCCGGTCAACTGGCGGCGCTGAAAGCCGGCCAATTAGCCTTGAGCGGGCGTTTTTGTCGGCTGCCTTTGAGCGCCACCCTGCATGCTTTTAGTCAGCCGGACTACCGCCAACAGCGCCTGCTGGTGATCGCCCCGCACGCCGACGATGCCGAGCTGGCCGCCTTCGGCCTCTACAGTCAGGCGGCCGCCGTTAGCATAGTCACCCTGACGCAGGGCGAGATTGAGGCCGAGAACTATCAGCTGCTTGGGTTGAATCAAGCCCAGGCGGCGCGCTTGAAAGGTCGCTTGCGCAGCTGGGACAGTCTGGCCATTCCGCTCTGGGGCGGCGTGCCACAAAGCCAGTGCGTGCAGCTGGGTTACTACTGCCTGCAGTTGCCGGCCATGCTCGAGCAGCCGGAGCAGGCCTTTGCCTCGCGCGAGTCGGGCGAAAGCGACATTCGCAGCGTCCGCCGGCGCAACCAGCTGCCTTTACCGGGTGATGTGGATGGCCGGCCGAGCGGCGCTAATTTGCACGCCGATCTGCTGGCGTTACTGGAGCATTTTCGCCCGGAGGTGGTGGTCACTCCACACCCCGAATTAGACCCGCACAGCGATCATGTCGCCGCCACTCGGGCACTGCTCGGCGCCATCCAGGCCAGCACTTGGCAGCCGCAGACCCTGCTGCTGTATGCCAATCATCTGCACGACAACGACCGTTGGCCCATGGGCCCGGCGGGCAATGGCATTGCGCTGCCGCCGGCGTTGAGCGCTTTGCCGGCCGACGGCCTGTGGAGCCCGAGCCTGAGTGCCGAACAACAGCTGGATAAGGCCATGGCGCTGCAGATGCAGCACGATTTGCAAGGCTCGCTGCCCTTTAAAAAACGTCTGCGCCGGCTGATCCAGTGGTTGCTGCTGGGGCGCCGTTGGCCGGCGACCGGCGACAACGAGTTTATGCGCAAGGCGGTGCGTCGCCATGAGCTGTTCTGGGTCCGGCATTTGTAGGGCGGTCAACCGCGAAGCGTTGGCCGCCGTGGAGATACCCATGAGTGTCAGAACGGTGGTCAAAGCGCCCTCCGCCAGCCGCAGGCAAAGGCTGCGCGGTTGTCCGCCCCACGACGCCCAATTTGCTCACCCATGTTATGATTCGCGCCGTTTTTGCCGCGCCACACGTGTCCCACGCTGCTTGTCCAAAGCTGGAGTTTCCATGAAGTTGTCCATGCCCCGTTTCGATCAGGCTGCTGTGTTGGTGGTCGGTGATGTCATGCTCGACCGCTACTGGCATGGCGGCACCTCGCGGATCTCGCCGGAGGCGCCGGTGCCGGTGGTCAAGGTTGAGCAGATCGAGGACCGGCCCGGTGGCGCTGCCAACGTCGCGCTGAACATCGCCGCCCTCGGCGCGCCGGCCTTGTTGATCGGGGTTACCGGGGTGGACGAGGCTGCCACCAGCCTAAGCAACAGCTTGGCGGCAGCCGGCGTGGCGGCGCACTTTCAGCAGATCCCTAGCCAGCCGACCATCGTCAAACTGCGGGTCATCAGCCGTCATCAGCAACTGCTGCGGATGGATTTCGAGCAGCCATTCAATACCGATGCGCCGGCCATCGCCGCGACCGTTGAGAGTTTGCTGGCCGGGGTCAAGGTGCTGGTGTTGTCGGACTACGGCAAGGGCGCACTGCAGAACCATCAGGTGTTGGTGCAGGCCGCCCGTGCCCGCGGCATTCCGGTGCTGGCCGACCCCAAGGGTAAGGATTTTTCCATCTACCGTGGCGCCAGCCTGATTACCCCGAACCTGCATGAGTTTGAATCCATAGTCGGTGCCTGCGCCGATGAAGCCGAGCTGGTCGCCAAGGGAGCGCAGCTGATGCGCGAACTGGAGCTGGGCGCCTTGCTGGTGACCCGCGGCGAGCACGGCATGACCCTGTTGCGCCCCGAGCATCCGGCCCTGCATCTGCCGGCCCGCGCCCGCGAAGTCTTTGATGTGACCGGTGCCGGCGATACGGTGATCTCCACCCTGGCCGCCAGCCTGGCGGCCGGAGAAGAGCTGCCGCAAGCCGTGGCCCTGGCCAACCTGGCCGCCGGCATAGTGGTCGGTAAACTCGGTACCGCCGCCATCAGCGCGCCGGAACTGCGCCGCGCGGTGCAGCGCGAGCAGGGCTCCGAGCGTGGCGTATTGAGCCTGGAACAGTTGCTGTGCAGCATCGGCGATGCCCGCGCCCACGGCGAGAAAATCGTCTTCACCAATGGCTGCTTCGACATTCTGCATGCCGGCCACGTTAGCTACCTGGAACAGGCCCGCGCCCAAGGCGACCGGCTGGTACTGGCGGTCAATGACGACGCCTCGGTCAGCCGCCTGAAAGGCCCGGGTCGGCCGATCAACTCGGTGGATCGGCGCATGGCCGTGCTGGCCGGTTTGGGGGCGGTCGATTGGGTGGTCAGCTTCAGCGAAGACACCCCGGAAAACCTGTTGCGCGCGGTCAAACCCGACGTGCTGGTCAAGGGCGGCGACTACGGCATCGACGGCGTAGTCGGTGGCGATATAGTGCGCGCCTATGGTGGCGAAGTGCGGGTGCTGGGGCTGGTGGCAAACAGCTCGACCACCGCCATTGTCGAAAAAATTCGCGAAGGTTCGTAGGCTGGAATATCCAAGGTGGGCAACGCTTCGCGGTTGCCCACCCTACGACCCATAACCTAAACCAACATCGATTAAGACGGCCGCAGCCGACTCTGTAATCAAGGAAGAAGTAGCGTATGTATATCTTGGGCATTCACACCGGCCACGATGCAGGCGCTTGCCTGTTTACCGACGACACATTGGTGGCGTTTTGCAAGGAAGAGCGGCTGAACCGGGTCAAGAACGATGGCGGATTTTTCAATCTGCAATCGGTTGATGAGGTGCTGCGGATCGCCGGCATCGGGCGTCAGCACGTCGATGCGGTGGCCTTTACCCGGATGAAGTTTCCGGTCGCGTGCTTCAAGACTTCGGCGCTACCGCTCAAAGATGTGCGCCGTAAAGTGCTCGGCCAGCAGCGCGAGCGCTCCCTGGCCAGCCTGATGATCAAGCAGCAGAACCTCAATCCGGCGGCCTTCCTGGACTTTGCCAAGCTGCGCAGCCACATGGGCCTGCGCGCCGATGTGGCGCTGCATTTCAGCAACCACCACCGCGCCCATGTGCTGTCGTCGTTGCGTTACTGCGACTGGACCGATGACTTCCTGCTGGTCAGCTGCGATGGCGGCGGTGATGCGGCACAGTACTCGGCCTATCGCTATGCCAATCAACAGCTGGAGCCGCTCTGGGGCGGCGAAGAAACCCTGCTCGATCAGCCGCAGAACTCCGGTGCCTCGATCGGCCTGGCCTATGCCTATGCCACCTCGGCGTGCGGCTTCAAGCCCAATCGCCATGAAGGCAAACTGACCGGATTGGCCGCCTTCGGCCAGCCGGTTGTGGCGGCGCAGATAGTCGCGCTGTTCCCGGTCGATGCCAATGGCCATATCCATACTGAGCTGGCCGATAACCTGGCATTGCACGGCGCTCTCGAACAACTGTTCAAAGGCCTGTCGCACGAAGACATCGCCGCTTCGATCCAGGTGGCCACCGAGCAGGTGATAGTCAACTGGCTGCACGCCTTGCTGAAAAAACACCCGGCCAAGCACATCGCCATGAGCGGCGGGGTGTTCTCCAATGTGCGGCTGAACCAGCTGGTGGCGGAGCTGCCGGGCATTGAGGAGGTGTTTATCTTCCCGGCCATGGGCGACGAAGGCTTGCCGGTTGGCGCTTGCGTCGACTACTGGATTGCCAGCCAAGGCTTGGCCAAGTTGACCCGCGATCGCCTGACCCACCTGCATTACGGCTGGTCCTACAGCGGCGAAGACCTGCTCAGCACCGGCGAGCGCCTGGGTTTTCGGGTTGAGCGTTGCCCCGATCATGTCGAGAAAACTGCGCAATTGCTGGCGGATAATTCGGTCGGCGCGATCTTCTACGGCGCCATGGAAATGGGCCCGCGCGCCCTCGGCGGCCGGACCATTCTGGCCAGCCCGGCGCAACGTGAAGTCAACGACAGCATCAACAAGCGTTTGCAGCGCACCGAGTTCATGCCCTTTGCCCCCTTCGTGCTGGATGTGGACGCCTCGCAGGTGTACGAGGTCGATGAGCGCAATCGCTATGCCTGCCGCTTTATGACCATCACCACCAAGGTCAAGCCCGAGTGGGCGGCGAAGATTCCGGCCGTGGTACATGTCGATGGCACGGCCCGCCCGCAAGTCATTGAGCGGGCGACTAACCCGCTGTACTACGACATCCTCACGGCCTTCAAGGGCATCACTGGCTTGCCGACCCTGGTCAACACCAGCTTCAACGCCCACGAAGAGCCGATCATCAACACCCCGGAAGAGGCGCTGCAGGCGCTGGCCGATGACCGTATCGACTTCCTGGTGTGCGACGGTGGTTTGATTTTCCCAGCCGCCACCTGCTGAGTCGTTAAACCGCTGCAGGCAAGGCCCCGCGCAGTCACTGCGCGGGGCCTTGTGCTTTCTGCGCCGGGTTTTGCGACTGGCTAAGCTGCCGCCTATGGCTGTCGAAGCAGTCATAGTCGCTTGGCGCAAGCTCAGTGCATGATCGACTCACCTTGATCCTGCAGTGAGCCGCTACCGATGAAACTTGACGTACAAGGCCGCGCGTTGGCGGTGCTGAATCGCTTGGCGCAAGCCGATTGGCCGGATCGGCTGAAGCTGCGCAAACCTTTCGAAAAACTCATTTTTCGTGGCAGTCGGGCCAGCTTTCGGTTGGCGGCGAGCCGTGCGGCCAAGGGCAGTCGTAGCCCCCGACCACTCGATCCGGATGCGTTGTTCGATCTGTCGTTGTCCGACGAGCAGCAGATGCTGGTGGAGATGCTCGACAGTTTCGCCGCTGAGGTACTGCGCCCGGCCGCCCATGACGCCGACGCGGCGGCTGCCATGCCGGCGGCCTTGCTGGCTCAGGCGCAGGAACTGGGCCTGACCTTTTACGGGGTTAGCGAGCAGCACGGTGGCATGGCCGGCGCACGCACCACCCTGACGAATGCCTTGATTGCCGAGGCGCTGGCCAAGGGCGACCTGTCCCTGGCCGCCGCCTTGCTGGTGCCGCTGTCGGCGGCCAACTGCATGCGTCGCTGGGCCAGCGCCGAGCAACAGGCGCGCTGGCTGCCGGCCTTCGTCGGCGAACAAGCCGCGCCGCTGACGGCGATTGCCGTGAGTGAACCGACGGTGATGTTTGATCCGCTGCGCCTCACCACCCGGGCCAAACGCAAGGCTGGCCACTATCTATTGACCGGCGAGAAGTGCCTGGTGTTGCGCGGCCTGGAAGCCAGCCAGCTGATAGTGGCGGCGCAGACGAAGCAAGGCCCGGCGTTGTTTCTGCTGGATGCCAACAGTGCCGGTATTGAGCGCCGGGCCGAGCCGGCCATGGGCTTGAAGGCGACCGGCACCGCGCGGCTGGTGCTGAACAAGGTCAAGGTGCCGGCGGAGAATCGCCTGGCCGCCGAGCACTTCAACTACCAGAGCTTTCTCGACCATGCCGCCCTGGCCTGGTGCGCGTTGGCGGTCGGCACCGCCCAGGCGGCGCTGGATTACGTGATCCCTTATTGCAACGAGCGCCTGGCCTTCGGCGAGCCGATCAGTCACCGCCAGGGCGTGGCCTTTATGGTCGCCGACCTGGCCATCGAGGTGGACGCCATGCGCCTAATGGTCTGGCGCGCCTGCGCCCGCGCCGAACAAGGCTTGCCGTTCCAGCGCGAGGCCTATCTGGCCCGCCTGCTGTGCGGCGAGAAGGCCATGCAGATCGGCACCGACGCCGTGCAGTTGCTCGGCGGTCACGGCTTCACCAAAGAACATCCGGTTGAACGCTGGTACCGCGATCTGCGCGGCGTGGCGATCATGGCCGGCGGCCTACAACTTTAAGGGGCGCACCGTATGAACTTAGAAACCCCGAAGAAATTCCGAGGCTTGGTCACCCAGGCCCATCAGGTGGCGGCCCATTATTTTCGGCCGATTTCGCGCAAATACGACAAGGCCGAGCATGCCTATCCGCAGGAGCTGGACTTGCTGGCGGCCTTGCTGGATGGCATGAACGCCGGCTCCCCGGATGCGATTGGCGCCACTTCGGCGAGCAAACGCGGCGCCGCCCTGGAGCTGGCGCCGGGCAATAAGAATGGCGGCAATCTGTCGGCGCTGCTGGGGGTGATGGAGCTGTGCTGGGGCGATGTCGGCCTGCTGCTGGCCATGCCACGCCAAGGCCTGGGCAATGCGGCGATTGCCGCAGTGGCCAATGATGAGCAGTTGCAGCGCTTCGCTGGCAGCTGGTCGGCGATGGCGATTACCGAGCCGGGCTGCGGCTCGGACTCGGCGGCGATCCGCACCACGGCGATCAAGGATGGCGATCACTACGTGCTGAATGGCGAGAAGATTTTCGTCACCTCGGGTGAGCGCGCTGATTCGGTGGTGGTCTGGGCCACCCTGGATAAAGCCCTGGGCCGTGCGGCGATCAAGTCCTTCGTGGTCGAACAGGGCACGCCGGGCATGAGCATTGCCCGGCTGGAGAAGAAGCTCGGCATCAAGGCCTCCGACACCGCCGCGATCAGCTTTGTCGATTGCCGGGTGCCGGCCGCCAACCTGCTGGGCAACCCGGAAATCGACGTGCAAAAGGGTTTTGCCGGGGTGATGGAAACCTTCGACAACACCCGGCCGCTGGTCGCCGGCATGGCCATAGGGGTGGCCAAGGCGGCGCTGGATCGCACCCGCGAGCTGCTGAAAAAGCACTGCAAGTTGGATTATGCCAAGCCGCTGTTTTCTGTCACCCATGCCGAAGCGACTCTGTATCGCCTGGAAGCCGAATGGGAGGCGGCGCGCCTGCTGACCATGAAGGCGGCATGGATGGCCGACAACAAACTGCCCAACTCCAAGGAGGCCTCGATTGCCAAGGCCAAGGCCGGGCGGCTGGCCAATCAGATGACCCTTAAATGCGTCGAGCTGGCCGGCGCCCTGGGCTACGGCGAAGACGAACTGCTGGAAAAGTGGGCGCGGGACTCGAAGATTCTCGATATTTTCGAGGGCACCCAGCAGATCCAGTTGTTGATAGTCGCGCGGCGTTTGCTGGGTAAGAGTTCCAGCGAGTTGAAGTAGCGCAGGCTATGTGGCGTTGTTCCTGTTGCGCAGGGCTGTAGCTCTTTGTAGGAGCAACTGTCTTGCTCACGATGCGGGCAATACAAAAAGCTATGTCCCAGTTATGTATTGCAGGCCCAGTTTTGTAGGGTGGGCTTTAGCCCACCAGCGCTGGACAAGGGCCTTGGTGGGCTAAAGCCCACCCTACGTTTTGCGTTCAACACGTAACTGGTACAGAGCC